>BNJT01000771.1_pt1 | contig 295172 bp, 386 predicted proteins | sample 8540491 | NCBI WGS metagenome assembly BNJT01 (sample SAMD00202455, study PRJDB9452) | human saliva metagenome | host: Homo sapiens | reverse complement strand
CAGAATATTGCAAAAATCATCAATAAGCAAAACAAATTATTATTAAGAAAAAAAGAGTATAAAACTCTTTTTATTTTAAAAAAATATTAATTCCTTCTTTTTAGGTGTTCGAAACAGTTTTTATAAAATAATCAAAAAAAGCTCAATATTGGGCTTTTTATTTTATTTACTTATATGTTATAATAGTATTAAGGAGGTAATTAGAAATGATTAAAAAGTCAGAATTAATAAAAGATACCTATAAACCCGGTGAGTTGGCAAAAATGCTTGGTTGTAGTAGATCTACACTGACCAATAGGGAGCGTGCTGGAAAAATTGCGAACTTACTATGTGGATAGTGGTCGACGTTATTACAAAAAGAGGATGTTATCTTAGCTCTAAAAAGAAAAAGGGCTTGTTGATAGAAGATGATATTCGATCTGACGTTTTTGTACGCAAGAGTATCAACACATAATCAAAAAGAATCGTGGCGACTTGGACAGACAAATTTTCATACTCTCTTAGCAAAAATCGCTCTTATGAATCCGAACGATTTGGAAATTTTTTTCAGATGTGGGCTCTGGTTTGAACGATGAGAGAAAGAATTTTAAGAAAGTCTTAAATAAAATTATGTCCGGTGAAGTTGATAGATTGTTTGTTTTTTTATAAAGATAGATTGGCTCGTTTCGGATTTGGTCAGATTGAAGAAGTTTGCAAACATTTTGGAACTAAAATTGTTGTTCTATCTGAAGATGAGAAGTCTCAATCGTTAGAAGAGGAGTTAGCCGAAGATATTGTTTCTATCATTCACTCTTTTTCAGGAAAACTTTACGGTATGCGAAGAAAGAAAGTTAAAAAATGAGATTGATGAGGTGTTAAAGGATGGTTGAATATAGACGATATTCTATTGTCGTGAAGAAAAAAATAATCCCTTTATATCAAGAAATTGATAGGGTTTTGTTTTTTGAGCAAAAATTTATTCAACTCTACGCTTTACGCAGAGAGACAATCCTTGTTCACAGATGGAGTCTTTAAGTTTTATAACGCAATCAACAAAGAATTTACGCATAGCAAACACATTGATTATATTGCTCTACCAGCAAAAAGTTGCAAAACATACTCAGATGAAAGTTAACGAGGCTATCAAGAGCTTTATAAAACTAAAAAGTCGAATATCAATTTTTAAACCCAAACTTCCAAAGTATTTAGATAAAGATGGTCGTTTTGTAACCGAATACGAAAGTGGAGCTTTATCTTTTTAAAAAGGATGGATTTATAAAGCTATCGAAGACGAACATTATCTTTCCCACAAAAATTCAAAAAGGAAGATGTTAAAGTTGTTAGACTGATACCTAAAACTGGATATTATTTGATTGAAGTTTTATACGACAAGAAAAATAAAGAAAGTTAAAAATAAAAAGGAATAAAAAAAGTTTGCCTCTATTGATTTAGGATTGAATAACCTTGCAACTGTGACATCAAACTCATTCGAACCATTTATTATAAACGGGAAGCCTTTTTAAAAAGTATCAATCAATACTCAAACAAAATGATTGCGAAGTATCAGAGTTTATTGCCTAGTAAACAATACCCTCTAACAAGATCAATTTTCTTAGATACAAAAGGGAGATGAAAGTTAACGATTATTTGTCAAAAATCGGCAAAAATATTTAGTGAATTACCTAGTTTCACAGTCCATCGATGTTCTGGTTATCGGAACAAACGCTGGCTGGAAACAAAACATTAATATTGGAAAACGAAATAATCAAAAACTTTACAAGTATCCCATTTTTATAAATTCAAAAACAAACTTGCTTTATTTATGCGAAGAAGCAGGGATTGAAATTGTAGAACAGGAAGAATCCTACACTAGTAAATCAAGTTTTTGATAATGATCCGATACCAACGTATCCAAATCCTTCAAAGATTTCTTTTCTCTGGCAAAAAGAACTTGCAGGGGATTATATAAGAGCAAAAATAAAACCATTAACGCAGACGTTAATGGATCACTCAATATTTTAAAAGAAATATTTAATTTTAAATGCAGCCTGGAACGGGAATACATTCTCCGACTTGGTAGAGGCGTGCAGTACGCCACGTAAAGTCACTGTCGGCTTCAACTGACAAACTTTTGTAAAAAGGAAAATGTTCATTTTGAACATTATTTTCCAACTGTAATTCTACAGAAGGAAACTTGCAATAAATAAAAAGGATCAAAGCAACAACTACAATTTTAAATACAAAAACCGCCAATTTTTCCAAGCTAGTTTCATAATAAAACCGTAAACAATAGTTTGAATAATAATTTTCAAAATGAATCCCAAAAACAAATCGTTTGCGTTCAAAAATACACACCACCTTTTCTTTTTATCAATTATAATATTTAGTTTTTAAGCAAATATTATAATTGATTATTTTTCGTTTACTTTTTAAAAGTTCTTAGTGTTGTTCTTACAGATCCGTTTGGTAAATTATGGAAATCTATTAATCTAACAGAAGATGTTTCTATTGGATTGACATTTTTCATTGACTACCCCTTCCTTGATTAAGACGATATTATCGACACCCAAATCTCGGATTCGAACCTCTCTGAAGTTCACCCCTAAATTTGTATAAACTGATGTTAGAAAAGAGATAAGAAGTTGACTATTAATCCACATATTAGTGATTACGATATAATCATCAATTACTTGATATTCTAAAATACCAGCAAACTCGTTATCTTTAGCAACCATATAGTGAAACACAAACGGCCCCCAATTGGGTTCTGTTTGAAAAAGTTTTTGCTGTTTCTGTTATAGCAGCAACCTCTGGTCCAGAATTGTCAATTTTAAAAACTTCACAATCCCCTGTCTCTTAAAAATAATTTGAAAGCATTTTGCCCTCCCTAATTTTTATTTACAAAAATCTTTTGTAAAATCATCACTTGTGTAATACTTTTGTTGTTCATTATCCCAAAAAGAAACTTCGGTTGACTCCTGTATCGTGTCCATTTTACAAATCCAAAAATATCTTGAGTCAAAAGATACGCTTCTATGATCTCCCAAAACAAATACAGAACCATCAGGTACCTTTATCTGATTTTGACTCCAACTGTTAAAGTTTGGGTTTCCTTCGATAAACTTCCAAGATCCCAGCTTGTTGATAAACTTGGTTTCTGTGTTCCTTCAGAAGATTCCATTTTATAGTCGTTACCTTTTAGAGATAGAAACTTTTGATTTACTTCTTTATCGTTTACATACAACTTTTCCATCTTTTGTAGGGCAACCGTATCACCAGGCAATCCAATAATTCTTTTAATATACATCTTATCTTTTGAATCCGGTGAGGGATTGTTCGGTGAGGCGTGGAAAGATACCACTTGACCACGTTTGAAATTTTTTTAATTGTTTTATCAATTAAAAATCATTTGCTTATCTTCAAGAGTAGGATACATAGATGATCCTGATACGTAAAGATAATCAAAGAAATTAATTCTAATTGTTAGAATTGTCCCAATTATCACAATTGGTGGCAGATAATCTTCAAAAAGATTTGATGGCGTATAAAATACCCACTTTCTTTTTGATTGATCAATATTATTATTTTTGCAAAAGAAAAAAACTCCTTTTCAGATATTTTATCTAATTCTTATTTTTACATTATCAATTATATGTTTGATGTTTAGAAACTCGTTTTTAGGAGTTTTTCCAAAGTTTCTTTTAAGACCACCAATTGAATAAAAACAATTTTCAACCATTTTTATTAACAGGTCTTCTTTGTCATAATATTTTTCTATTTATTGTTCCATTAATAGAATTATTAGCAATAAATTCTTCTAATTTTTCAATAAAATCAACCTTTGTTTTTTTCAGAAATATTGATATATATATCATGATGATCATTATTCAAAAATCAATTTTTGAATAAAAAAATTAAACCCTGTAAAAATCTTGAAATTCATCTGTAGATATCAGTTTTTACTTAAAAAGTCACCCCTACATCTTTTAACTGAATCATCAAAAATATCCGAATAAGGCAAATACCCGAAATCATCATCTAAGGAAGATAAGGGATCTTGCAATATTCTTTTCTGCATTTTTACAAAATTTCTTGAATAAATATTTAATTAATTCTTCTTTATATTCTTCCAAATTGAAATATTTATTCCTCTTCCATCTCTCAAAAAAATTTAACCTTCACTTCACTCAAAAACCATTATGGTATTGGTAATAATCCACAACTGGAAAGTAAAAATTCGGGTTGTTCATTTTCGAAAATAAAAACGTTTTACTGATATAATCTTCCTTGTGTTTATCAATATTTACAATATATGAATTTTTGAATATTATGATTTAATTCAACAAGTAGGCTAGAAAACTGATATTCAGGAGAAGGAGTTAGTGCTATTTTTTTATTTTTAAAATCTAAATATATAAAAATATTCGTTTGTGTAAGTTAAACTATTTTCTGTAAAATGAAATGTTTTGTAAGGATAACTGAAATTTTTACAGAAAAAGAAATTTTAATTTAAAGTTTTTCAAAAATAACTATTAGCGTCTTCAATTAAAACGATTTAGCCGTAAGTCAAAAAGTGCGAAAAATAAGAAAATGAATAACACGATTGACATTCCCATCTTGAGCCAAATTTTTTGCCGAAGCTACTATTTGTTTGGTATACTCATAATTTCCAGGGCGTGTATATTTAAGTGGTCTCGGCTTCACGGCTGACCTACCACTGAAACTAATTACCTTCTAGTTCCCAAAGGCAATAAAACAATTCAATTAAGCTAATTTGTATTTGTCAGTTGTTGCAATATTTAACGAGGCGTTGAAATCTCTATCTATTTTTACTTGGCAGCTGTTACAATGATATACTCGTTGACTGAGCTTCAATTCCTTTTTGTAACTACCACAATTTGAACAGGTCTTACTCGAAGGATAAAAATCTATCCACTAACCGAACGACTATATTTTCGTTCTTTTGCCTTTCTAATAAGATGTTCTTTGATAGTGTAAAAGGAGCAATTAGCAATATCTTTTTGCAAGGTATTTATTTCTCATCATTCCTTTTTACGTTCAAGTCCTCGATTGCAATATATTGCGGTTGTTTTTTTAATTAACTCTGATACAAATTTGCGTATGTAATTGATACGGATATTCTTTAGTGAACGGTGTATCAATTTAATTCGTTTTTCTAACTTGATAATATTCTTTGTTTTATTGTGTTTGTTGCATTTATTAATGAGGTACTTTTCAGATACCTTGCGTTGTAGTCTTTTTAGGCGTTTGTTCAAGATACGAACTCGTCTGAAGGTCTTGATATTTGGTATCTTAGTTCCATCAGAAACCGTTGCTAGCGTCTTGATTCCTAAATCAATTCCAACACCTTCAGTATAATCAGGTGAATTTGTTGCTTGAGTATCAACATCTTCAGTGTAAGATAAGTACCAGTACTTTCCATCAAAAGAGATATTTGCAACTTGTTTCTTGCAAGATAAATCAAAACCTGATCTAGCAAAACCAAAACTTACATTCCCGATAGTTGGTATTTGAAGTTTACCGTTTTCTTTTTAGGTAAATACGACTAGGGCGTTTACCATTAGCAGATACATCACATCGTACATTGAAATTAGGTTGAATTTTGTCAACACTCCGAAAGTTCAATTTTCCTTTGTTTTGTTTCCGAATTTTCACCAATTCCCTAGAAAGAAAAGCGTAGATAAACGATTGGTTGGGTTGATAATACCAAGACCATTTTTCTTCATTTCCTTCGCAGTTCTTAGTGACAACAACTTTGGCAAGATTGAGATAGTCTGATTGATTGAGAATATAAACTTCTCTATTATAAAAGTTTGAATGATAGGTTTTGATTTCCGTTTTTACTCAAAATTTCATCAAACTCACCTTTATTGTTCCGTTTGTCGATATCAACTAAAAGATTCCAAAAATTACGTGAAACTTTGCTATACCACCACACAAGGCTTTCTTGCTCTTTGGTCAATTTTAACCTAATCTTCTGACTTCTCATCACGAGCTACCTTTTGGTTTTTCTTCAATAGTTTTATCTCCTTAATGATTTGATTAAACTATTATATCATAATACGCAATATAATGCAACTTACTTTATCGTGTTATTCAATTTTCAATGTGCTTTTCATACTTTTGACAGTTTCCGTTAGGCGCAACCCTAACAGCCGGGTCGATTCCCGGACACTTCCATTACAGAACGTGCGCAGACTATATGTCAATCTGAACCACTCTAACACAACTTTCACGAGTGTTCAGACCAAACATTTTTCTTCCGTCGTCAGCTTACGGCTTTACTCACCAATAAAATATCGGCTTAGTGTTAATTCCCTCCCCATCAGGGGATAGTCGTTCGAGGTTATCCATATCTCTTTTGGAGACTTAGGATATTCCTACCGAAACTTACCCTTGTTAATATTGACTTAGCACTAACGTTTTCTAGCAGTCACTATTTTAATTACTAGACACTAATTAGCTTTTTATTTCAGCTTTACAGCCGTTCACTTTGTGCTAGCTACTAGGTTGTATCAATATCCTGTTTCTTCTTTTCTGCTTTCGCCACCATCACGCCTGGATTTTTCATCCTACGTTGTGGCAAACAGGCCTTAAGGTATTTCCTCGATTTAACTTTTTGTAATGATACACACCTTTCACAAGATGTGCAGGGGCTTTTTAATTGTCATAGTTACTTAAACATAGAAAAATCAAGAATTTTTCATAAATGTTCTACATTTTCATAAACTGCTAGTTTACCCCTATCATCCCAAATTCTTTTTCTGAAAACATCAAAAGAAAGACAATTCTCGAGTTCTTTTCGGATAATATTTTTGTTCATAAATTTCCTCCAATATTTATAATCTCATTATCTCACAAATCAACAAAAAATCAACCCTTTTCCCGGGCTAACCTTTTGGTTAGTTAAAAAGAGTTGATTATTATAGTATTCAGTTTGTAAAATTGTGTGTGCGTTGGTGTGTGTGTAACATCGTGTCGCTATCTCGGAGACCACAAAGGGTACATCCGAGAGCGACAGGTGGTGTGTGAACTGAAATACTATAAATTTAAATAAAAATTTTTGTTTTTCGAGTTCACCACACCTGAACACACTGCACACTTTTTGTAGGGTTATAGCTCCCTACTAGCTTTTTTGTTTTTTGTTGAGATTTTTAGCTCTCAACTAGCTTTTTTTAAAAATTTTGTAAGATTATAGCTTCTACTAGCTTTTTCTGGCTCTACGTATGAGCCTCTTCTTTTGCAAGATTGTACATTCTTGCTATTTTTTTGTAACGACGTTGTACACCGTCGCTGAATGAAATTAAGACAAACTCACGTTCAGTCTGAAATAATTTCAGAAGGGTATTCAGCGATTCGTCACGTTCACGAATCACCAAAGGAACCCTTAAAAGGTTTTTGTTACGTTTTAAAACCTTTTTCCTTTAGTAACTCGTTGACCGTCGCCACTTCGTTACTTGAATAAAAAATATGTATAACACTTATAGCTTTTTAAGTGTTTAAAATTTAAATTTAATAAAACAGCTTTTTTTATTAAATTTTTACCGCATTTTTAAACTTTTTATAAAAAGTTGAGTTTTATGCAAACTCTTTTTAATGTATCCCGCCATCAAAAAGCAAGAATGCTGCCAATACAAGAGATACAATTGATTCCTGAGTTCCTGTGTAAGGAAGTTCTAACATCTTTTGTTCTGAACGAACTGGAGTATGAACTAGCTCAGGTGTTGGTTCAGCAGTAACAGGAAGTTCTGGGACTTCAACTGCTGGAGTAGGAGTTGGTTCAGCTGGAACTTCGGCTTTTCAACAACCGGAGTAGGAGTTGGTTCAGCTGGAACTTCTGGCTTTTCAACAACCGGAGCTGGATCAACAGGTTTTTTTCCTCAACTGGAGGAATAACCAATTCTGCAACTGGTAGATCAACTACTGGTGCAGGAATAACCGGTTTTTCGATAACTGGTGTATCGTCAACAGGTTTTTCTTCAACTGGAGTTGAAGGTTTGAGTTGGCTCTTCAACTGGAGCAGGTGGAACTACCAATTCAGCGATTGGGAGTTCAGGTGTTTCCACAGGTGTGGAAGGTGTTTCTACCGGAGTAGAAGCCCTCAACTACTGGAGTTGAAGGATCTTTTGGTTTTTTTCCGGTTTCTCAACTTCTGGAGTAATCGGAGTAGTTGGTTCCTCTGGAACAACTGGAGATTTTAGTTCTTCTGTTGAAGTAACCAAATCATTCACAGTGTAGTCCCCTGCCAACTTCAGTGGTAACAAAACCACCGTTATTGTTTTTCTCAATGATTTCGTTAGTGTCGTCTACGACACTAATTTCTGTCACTAAATCATTGAATGGTAACTCATCAGCGGAAATAACTCCTACTGATACAGCCATAAATAGCGCTGCAAGTGCAGCAAAAACAAATGAAATAAGTTTTTTTCATTTTGAGTTCCTTCTTTCTTGGTGTAATACACCTATATTTTTTTCTAAATTATAGTAATATTTTGATTATAATTTTAGAAAAAATTTTAAAAAGAAAGGGGGAATTGAATTTGATTGGTTTGATTTATAGTCTGAAAGAGTTAAAGAAGGAATATAATAACAGACAAAAATAGTGACAACAAAAATAAATATTCTGGATTTTTCTTGTCCATATTGCAAAAATAAAAGACAATTTTAAAATTGTCTTTTTCTATTTTAAAAATATTCGTGAAATCTTTCATTAATTCGTTAGATATATATGGAAAACCAAGTTCACTACTGTAATCAGAACCATTCAAGCTCAATGGAATTTCACGATCATAGTCAAAAACCGAAAACATCACTACTTTTGTTTGTATTTTTATATCCTTTAGAAGGTTTCTTTTTTTCACCAATTGCTGACACTCCTTTTTCAGAACAAACACTTTTTAGTTTAGGAAACAAATCTTTTATTTGAGATTGAGATAATGGCAATCCAGAAAAACAACCATTTATATCCAGCCCCACGCAACATATCTGTTCTTGATTTATCGTAAAAATATTTCTTCTTTAACAAAATCAGAAGCAATATCATCAATTTCTTTAATAATTTCAGATGAAAAGTTCTCGTCTCTGGATATCATATAGCCTAAATTAATTCCAAACTGAATTAATTCCAGACTTGAAATTAAATTCTTTCCTTGTTTCAGAACTTGAATAATTAGTTCTGGAGTCCATCCAGGCAAAATAAAGTTTTTTTCTGAATAAATAAATCCGGAATTTCTCTAAAAAATCTCCAGTAGAGACAAAGTCTTTTATTTTTTTCAGAACAAACCTCGTGTAATTTTTTTCTGAAATATTTGGTAAATACTTGAAACCGCCATTTCTTCCCCTGTATACAAAATCAAACTTATCGGCAAACATAATTGTTCCAAAGATATCATTTTTATCAACAATTTCAGGAAAGATTGATAGTCTATCTCGTGACAAATAATTTTCAAACAAAGAATCAAGAACCAAACTATTACACAAAGTCGTCACATCAGAATCTTCGAGACCCAACTCTCCGACATAAACATAAAATCCATAATCCGTAAATAAATCCCAAGGAACTTTTTCTAAATTCCAATCGATTCGAAACAATATTGAAAAATAGTTTTCTCTCTTCAAAAAGTTGCAGGCTTTACACGCTCTTTTGAGGCTACAATCAATGCTGGTTGATAGTCACAAATAATTTTCTCACGAAGTCCCTTAAAAATAGTTTTTTTCAGACTTGATTGTTTCATTTTTGAGGGGCTGTTATGTTGTTATCTGTGTTTAGGTTGTAAGATTGAGAATCCAAATTTGAAACCTCCATTATTTTATTGTGGTTGTTTTATTTTATTTATATAATTTATAAAAAAATAACTCGTTGTTATTATACAGCGAAAAAGAAGGAGAAAAATTATGTTAGATGAATTATTATTTGAAGAATTGCTAGAAGCTAGCGAAAAAGAGCTTGCTTACTTCGGAATTAAAAAGATTTCCGAAAAAGCGTTGGTCTTCAAAAATCAATTATTTTTAAAAACTCTGATGGAGATACACTACGTGTTGTATCAACACGAATCTCATCAGAAGGACGTTATCCACAGTTTGTGGACAAATTCTATTTCAATGGGATTCAAAGTAATCCCACAACCCCAATTGCTACATTTTAGCAATTCAAGTATTCAGTTTTTAAAAAAGAATTGGTGGTTTTATCAATTCTATTTCCGTTTTGTAAAATTTTTTTATCTTTTTATCTAAAAATAGTTTTTAATTATTTATATATATAGTTTATATAATATTAATATTCTGTAATTATTATAGATCTCTAATAATTACTTAAATAATTAAAGAATAATATAATATCCCCTTTAATAAATAAAAGAATAAGAATAATACTGTAATAATAATAGTATTATATATACTGTAATTATTAGAGAGACGAGAACTGTATTTCTCAAATCAAAGATTTTCGAAATGTCACTACGTTCCAATACTCCCTACGGTCGTTTAAGGAAATTGGAGCTTCGCTCCTGTTGGAAATTCAAAACAAAACGATTCTTTGTTTGCGTGAAATGACTATTGTTCGTGTTTTAGATGTTTTTGTGATGTTGATGATGTTTTTGGTCAAACCTTTTTATTTACTAATCCGTCTGACAAGAGATTTTCTAATCATTCTGTTTACAAAAAGTGAATTATCGAAGATGATTCACACAGGTTTGTAGTAAGCAAACCTGTCAACCCCGCACCTGTAATTATTTAAGGCGTTGGTTTTTATTTTTGTTTTAATTACAGCTTTGTATTCAATTTTCAATGTTCTTTTTATTCTTTCTATATTATAATCAAATTATCGTGTAAATGTTTTCGTCTAGTTCATTTTTGTTTTGATTCTTTGCTATTTTACAACAAAAATTCTTTTTGTCAACAGGAAAATTCTATTTTTTTAATATTTCAGAAAGATGAATATTGTTTTGATTTGATGATGTCATTGTTCGTGTTTTACAAATTTTGTTTTTGTTTATTTGATGTTTGACTTATCACGAAAAATTGCGCTATACTAAGAATAAGATGTTTGAGATGTTGTAAAAATAAACAGGGGGTAATCTATGTTATTATTGATATCTAAAAATACATTCATTGATGGTAACTTTTGAATTTTTGTATTGAATTGGTGTTTAAAAACTGATCAAAAATTTATATAGTTATCAATCTGGTGTATTGAAATCTCTGTATGAAGATGATAAGATTTCTGGTTTACCAAAGTGGACTACTCCTGACTCTTTTAGATATCATTGCACAGATTTTTCAAAAACAACCTATCTTTTTCAGGTGAAAATAATGACTGGTTTTCAGCCACTCACTCTGTAGATAATGGATTTAAAGAGTATATTGTTGTTGATAAATACGGTGATTTTAAAAAGAATTTATTAAGATACAACAAGACTTATAATTCAAAAATTTATGAACAAAAATGATATTCTCAGGAATTGATTTTTGATTAGAGGTCAACTCAATTTTTGTTTTGAATTTAAAAATAAAGGGAAATTAAAAGATGTTGTTTATGAAATCTTCTCACAAAAAACAATTTGCCAATAAACCCTTAATTGCCGAAAAGAAAATTCTGGCTCCTTGATCTGGAACAGTTTAAGAGCGTAGATTCAATTGCTGCATTAAATTCAGATGGTTTCGATAGGTTGCTTTATCCCCAAAAAGAGAGTCAAAAAGGTGAACGGTTTGTAGAGATTAATACTAAATCCGAGAGCTCTTCCAATTCAGAATTAGATTATAAGAAAAGAGCACGAGAGTTTTATCAAAGAAAACATTATAAACAACCAATTAAAAAGATCTGATATTGTCAATTTATCCAAATTTAATTACGAAATTTCTAATCTTGATTGCAATAGATTTGGGGATTGTTCTGATATAGATTTGAGTGATTGGGGTGTGATTTCGAGTCAGACGCATACTTCATTGATTCATATTATTACGGATACGACGATTATGAACCAAATACACGTTGTAGTTTTCGTGGAAAAATCGAATGATTTTTTTAAACTATCGAACTAATGATTGGATCTCTGACAAGAATACATTGTATTATGATGGGGATAAAAAAATACCTTTGAGACTTTAGAGAGAATTTGAATCTATTTAGTAGAAAGATAAAATTAAATCGTGCGAGAAAAACTGGTTAATAAGAGATTAAAGAAAGAATCTTCCGACATTTCACAAAATAGACGCAGTGGAGGTTGGAAGGAAAGCTCTATAAAACAATGGATGAAATAAAAAAATAAAAAGAAAGGAGGTTTTTATGTTATTACCACCGATTTTATCAAAAGAACAAAGTTCGAAGTTTTTCTCGTCAATTGATGAGAAAGGAATTTGGGTAGTTTCTGCCTTGGCTTACACAAATACAAATTCCAAAGGAAACACACACTCTGAAGTTGATGAAGCAGTTAACGTTTTTTTCTTAAACGTGTTTCAGACTTATCACACTCAATTCATTTATTACGAAATTTACCTGGGACAGCTCTGCCATTGTGGAGAAGTTTGTATGAAACGGTAGTTGTTTTTCGTGTATTAACACAATCAATTAACCTAAATAATAATGAAAAAAAGTATTCTTAGAGACAACAAAAAGATTTCGTGATTTTGATAAATTAAAATTGTTGCAAGATGGAGTCAGAACGGAAGAGTTGTTAGTTTTGGACAAATTTTACCGTGAACAAGCAAGACCTTATCGTATGGAATCGGAATATGACTGGTTAAACCTAAATTTTTGATGAGTTATCTTTAAAAACTGTCCAAACGGTACCACCCAAGTTTTAGAGATCTTGTTTTTAGAACTCAAGAAACCAATTTTTGAGTTGTTAGGGATTAATAGAATATTATCAAAAAGCGAGTGAAATCCTTCACTTTAATTATTCCAGTGCAAAGGCTTTCTTCTGAGATAACAACAGAAGAGATAAAAGAAAAATATCAAAAAGTTGTATTAAAAAGAATTTTATCTTGATTATTTAAAGTTGATATTTAAATTGTATGATGGGAAAGTTTCAGATAAGGCTCAAGATGTGGTTGATCTTTCAATGGAAATTCACGATTTTATAAAAAGATTTGAGGTGATTTGTGGAAAATTTTAGAATGTCTGAGTTTGAAAAATGAAAAATTTTTCTAGTTTATCTAAAACTGAAGTTGATAAACTGAGTATTTTGGAATATTTATTGGAAAAATCAGAATAAAAAAATAGAATTTTGAGACACTATTATAAAAATCATCACACGGGCGAGTATTTTTACTGGTTTGATATCCTTATTATTTTATATACCCGTGTTATTTATTTTTCCGATATTTGATTGGTTGAATCCTTTGGGAAAACCAATTGACGCAAGTATGCACACATTATTTTCTTTTGTTGCTTTTATTTATTGCTTATTTTTAGTTGATATTCTTTTTAGAATTTATTTTTCTAAACTTTTATCAGAAAGTAATAGATCTGAAATTGTTCAAGAAATTTATGATATTATATTTTGTGATGATAAGGGGATAAAAATTTTTCCACTATTCATCCTTAAGAATTTACCCATCTTTTTAAATTGGAAATAAACAATTTAACAGATTGGTTTGTTGCACAAAAATGAAATGGAAGACGAAGTTTAGAAAGGAAGCCTTAATGAAACATTATGAACACAATATTACAACAGATTTAGAGAAAAGGATTTCCAATATCAATAGTAATAATATATTTTTATTTGTTAATAAATTGCAAGAAACTCGCCCCTTGGTGATGAAAAATGTTCTGTGATATGTTTTGTGAAAGATCGATTAGTAAAAAGAGCTTTATAATGAAATATTAAATAAAAAAGTCGGATTCGGTTATTCTTTTCTTTCTTTTTATTACGAAACGAAGTTATTAGTTGGGGAGAATGTGGACTTCTAATTAAAGAAGATAAAATTGCTGAAACAATTCGTGAGGTTTCAGAGACTTTAGATAAATTTACAGGTATTCAAAAATACTGAAATTAACGAACTAAATAATTTTTGATATTGATATTTTCTTTTGAAAACAATTTTGCTTCGATCACAACAAAGGAGGAATTTAAAAAGTTTCAAAAGATTCACTGAAAAAAAGGATTCTCTTCTATATTGCCTCTAGAGATTTATTATGATTATAAATTGAATGATTTTTCTCTGTTATCTGTTCCAGGACAGACTATCGCAATTAAATCGGTACCTTTAATTAAAAGTTTTTGATTCTCTTGATATGAGTTTACCAACTCTTAATTTGATTCAGGATTTTTGATAAACTTGATTTATTTTCAGAAAGAAAGGAGATTTTTTTCAGATTTGGATTTTACTTTAACTCAAATTGATCAAATGGAAAAAAATCTAATCTTGATAATACTTTATTTGTTAAGAAGTTTGGAATGGTTTTTCAGGGTGCATTGCCCTTGATGATTTTAAAGCACGATGATTTAGACAAATTGTCTATTTTTAAAAGAATTAAATGGAGTTGAGAGTTTTTGAAATGAAATAATCTGTGGGATTTCAAACTCAATTAATTAAAAAGGAAAGTTTTTAGCTTTCCTTTTAATTTTTAATTTTTGTAGATAAATTCTTTTTGCTTGATTTGTGATAAGACTTAATTCATTCTCAGGAATTATTTTTTTATTTGTTCCATCAGTATTTGGTTTAACTTTTTGATTTTTCTTCCAAAATATAAAACGGGAAAAATACCATCGTCACTAATAAGTCCCTTCGTGATAAACTCATTAACTTCCAAAGATTTCATATCTATAATGATAGAATGTTTTTCGCTGAAGCTTTTTCCGGTTTTGACATTTTATCTAAAAATTCAATACGTTTTTCATTTCCGAATTTGATTATATTAAACAAAACGTTGATTGTTTTTAGTCCACTCTTCAATAAAATAAGGAATCATTTCCTCATCTGACAATAAAAATTTATTTAAAATTATATTACCCGATTCTTTAGAAATGATTTCTTCAACAATTAAACCATCAACAATTTGAATGGTTGATCCAGAAATTGGATAAATTGAGAAACTTGAATCTTTTGTGTTGTAAAAAGAGAAAAACTTTTTGTCTTTATAAGGCTCAACATCTTCAAACGAAAAAATCAAATTCCAAAAAAATAGATCCCTTACTATTTAAAAATTTCACCTTTCTTTTGAAGTAATTTAGTAGTTTATTGTGTTTTAGTTCGTTTGGAAAATCCTCTTCTTCAATTCTATTAGAGAATAAATTGTAGTATTCGGATTCAAAAACTTTCGTATCAACAAAAGCAACCTGCTTTTCTTCAGACCACAAAAAAATGCCTTTTTTTAAAAACAAGACACGAAAGAACATCAAGCACTCAACATACCCGCTTTTCATCGTCACATCAATCAAATACTTTTCGATTTCACGACAAGTCTTGCTCTTAATGTTATCTAAATGAAAATTTCTTAATTCTTTAATAATATTTGCAATATTTTTAACTCTTTAGAATGTGTTTTTGTAAATTCTCTAATTCACAAAAAGCCTTTTTTTAATAAACTTTGTTCTTTTTCTTCCAATAGTTACCTTCTTTCTATCTGAAATAAATTCAGAGATTTTTATTTCTTAAAATTATAACAGAAAAGAGGTTGTTAAACCTCTTTTAATAGGATAGACTTACCGACGCAAATTCTGTTATTTTGCTGTAAGATTTTTGAGCTCAATATCTTCAAATTCGGTTTTACTTAATTTTTCTTTAAAAATAAAGTAAAATTATTAAAATCATCATCCATAATATCAATTAGATCTTCTTTAGTTTTTATAGAAGATTCTTTTGTGAATAAGAAAGATAAACTCTACATCTAAATCCAATTTCTTTTTGATTTTATCGATATATGAAATTTTACCAAAACATTTGAAATTCTTTTTCCTGTTCTACAAGAACCTTTAATTTTGATGGATACCAATCCAACAACTTGCATAAATTGTAATAAAAACCATATTTATCTTCGTAGGAGTGAATGATATAAAATAACTTTTCTTCAGAAGATTTTTGATTTGTCAGGTAAGGATATTCCATTGATATTAACTGTCAAATAAACTTTATCCTGAATTTTTCAAGTAAAGGTATAATCTCTTTTTAATTCAGAAAGTTGTTGTTTTCCAACTAAAAATATTTGGAATTTCGCCATCAAATTGTACAATTCTGTTTCCAATTAATAAATAATTGGAATCTAAAATACTTTTTGTTCCTAATTTTTATTACCAATCATCTTTTTGAGTTGATGAACAACTGTATTTTTAAACATTTGATATAATTCATCTTTATCAAAGATATCTAACAAGACGACTGATACTACAGTATTAGATTTTTTTCATTAATTTTAGAATTAATTCTTTTTATTTTTTTGACTTTTAATCCAGGAAGTTCTTCAAATTTAAAGTGTGGATCTGAGGGTAATTAAAGAAAGAATTTCCCCTTCACTAGTCACACTTGGATCTAAAAACCTCTCAAGGAATGAACAGATATGTTTATTATCTTTTCTGTTTTCAAAAAAATTCCTGAAAGATAATTAAAGTTTTCAGAATCAAATAATTGAACACTCATAAATTCAGTTAATTCATCATCTGTAAAGATTCCAGCTGGATACAATGATAAAAACATCTTCTTTTTGCAATTTTGTTAGATAAGTTTAGGTAATCTTCAACGATAAATTCTATATTAGAATTAATATTCTTTAAAAAAATTCAACTGAAAAATTCTTTGATATCAATTACACCAGAAATATACTTCAATAATAGAAGATCAGAATCACTACTTATTGTTCTTGGAAAATCATCCAACCCATTTAAAGTTCGTACAAACAATAAATTTGAATTTTTGTTTTTATCAGAAATTGAAGTTGGAAAAAATTGTATCAACGCCACTCACATAAGTACCAGAAAAATCCTTTTCTGAATAAAGTTCGAAATCATCAAGAAATCCAGAGTTTGGAGTTTCATAAATAACAAACCTTTTTTTCTACAATATCGTAGTACAGATTAAAAATCTATCATTGTGTTTAATAGATTTAAAAATGGATTGCCTCCGGTTATATACTTTTCGAAATAATCCCGATAAATATCAAGAAAATCTTTTTTTAAATTTTTAAAGTTACCACTGGTACTCTTGTTGATTCCAGAGAGTATAATACTTTTTAAATTTGTTTTTACGTAAATAGTTTTTTTGCTTTATCATCACCAAAAATACGATAATGACAATTCAAATTCTTCTGGAAGGTTTGCAATTTTGCTCAATTCAGAAACAAAAATCATCAATAGCCTTCTCACTGTTAGCATAAGAGTATAGCTCTTTAACAATATCAGAAAAATTTAATTGCCGGCCTATTATCCTTAGTGCTCTTCATAGTTACCTTCTTTCTAAAATCTCAATTTTGAGATCATTTTTCTAAAAATTATAGATAACAAAAAGAGGTTTTTACAACCTCTTTTTAAAATAAACTTATCTAAATCATTTTCTAGAGACATCAATTTTTTTCAAATCATCTTCATTTTTTTGATTTAAATATTTTTCAAAAATCACAAAAATATTTATTATTTTGGTAATTTTCAAAATATGCTGCGAGATCGTGATAAACCCGATCTTTAAACAGGGCCTCTTCGAGTTTTGAAACAAGATCGTGCTCTTCAAAAAGTTCTGCTGGGTAAAAATCAAAGTAAAAATCTTTATCTGTAAAAAATCTTCTTTAATTTGTTTAAATCTTTCATCAATATCGGATAAAAGATAATCATAAAAATCATCCTTATCACTAATACCGAAAGCATATTTTACAAAAATTAAATCCTCATCTGATTCTATCATTCTAGGAAATCTACGAGAAATTTTGCGAAAAGTAGTTATAAATAACAAATTTGAATTAGGATTTCCTTTTGAATCAAAGGGGAAAAAGACTATCAAAATTCTAGAGCTTTATAAAACGCCCATTTCTCAAAACGTTCCTTGAAATCTTCTACCGATCCAAATTCAGCTTTGTTGTAGATAACAAATTTCTTTTTGATTGATATCATAATAAATAGATAACAAATCAAGGCTCAACAACTGGTCTGACATATTTGAGTAAGGTTGTATTTTTCCAAAAAGTTTATCAACCTTGTTTCCATCGATAGTAACAAACCATCTCCAATATTCATCTAGAAATTCATCTGATAAATCTTCAAATTTTGTATCTTTAGAAATATTATTTTAAAACGGATAAATCCATCTTATTAGCTTCTTTACGAAGATTGACAAGTTTTTTTCAAACTTCTCAGAAAATTGATTCAACATAGATCCGTTTTTCCTTAAGAGTAGCCATTTCATCAATAATTGATAAAAAAATTTATTTTGTTTCATTATTTTTTTCCTTCTTTCTTGAATCTCATTAACGAAAATTCTTTTTTTATAAAATTATAAAACAAATATAAAAAGAGGTTATAAAAACCTCTTTATTGTTCTTTTGAAAAAAACTAAATAATAGTGATTTTCTATTTAGCTTTGAACCTTCGAAGATTTTATCGTATTCATCTTCAAAATTATCGATTAAATTTGGACAAACTAAGTGGAAATTTTCACCCAAATCCTTTTTGAATAGTTTTACATTTCTATTTTTGCTAATTTTTATCAAAAATGTTATTGTCAGAACTTTCCGAAATTTTATTTGTGCTATACAAATAAGCGTTCAATTGAATCCAAATTTTTCTGATAACCTATTAATGAAATGTGATCTTGATTTTTATCTTAGAATATTCGTAGATACTAGAAAAAAATTAGTTGATAGAATATATTCTCTAGGATACCAGTCAATAGTCCTAAATAAATTAATTAAAAGATAATCTCGATTACCTGTTATATATTTAAAAAGTTTTTCCTTGGTATTCGGGAAGCCATCAAACTCTTCTACAAAAATCAGTATCATAATAAAGCACATCCTGTAACTGTTTGAGAATCGGAATCATTTCTGATTTTTAATTCGGAAAAGTTGTTCTTCATCAAGTTTAAAATTGAAATCGTATAGTGGATATTCACTTTTTAGAAGAATATTGTATTTCTTTTTGGTTGTTTTTCTACAGTAACAAGATTTCTTTTTCATCTGTTTTTTTACCTACAAGAATATCCAATAGATCCGATTTTGTTTTTATTCTTAACAACCTCGAACATCTCATCATCGTTTAGATGATATTTTAGAACATTCACAGGAACCGTTTTAACTCCATCTGAATCATCAAAGGTTAAAAACAAAACATCCTTTTGCTCTTCAACACTCAAACCCGAATACCCTTAATTTGAACTAGAGAATCCTCCTCGCGACACTCAAAGGAATATAGCAATTTATAAAAGCAAATCCCGATCAAGTTTAGTTACATCAAAATAATTAACCATAGCTGATTTTAACTTTTTTTATTGTTCTGATCGTTTTTATATACGTCGTGAATAATCTCGTAATAGTCTCCCAATCCAAAAAATAAACTTTATCAAATCCTCATCTTCAAAAATACAGCAGGAAATTCTTCTAAATTTACATAAGATAATCAGGGTTGAAGAGATAGACAAAGAAGTAATCTTATTAGCAACACTTTCAGCAATTTCTTTTGCAAGTTCAGTGGCGAACTCTGTCCTTCAATAATGCCAGCAATATATCTTAAAAGATTAAAGTGGAATCAATAGAAGCATAATTCATATTGTCGATACTGCTGATATTAATCAAACCCAAAAGTTTGATTGTTTTGAGTGGTATCGTCTAATTTAGAGTAAGTATCAGAATCAGGATCACACAATGTAGGAATTTCGGTTGAGTTTCTAACCAATTTCAATTCCAAAGGTTTTCGACATCAAGACCGATTTGAGTTTTTTCAAATTTTCTTAAAAAGAACCGATTTTGATGTAATTTTCATTCCTTTCTAATCTAGCAGTCTCCACCAACTTTTCAAAGTTTCTAGAGAAATCGTACATTTTCCGAATCTTCTGATCTACCTGAGTATTTATATTCTTTGGGAAGATTTTCCCTGTAATAATCTAAGAGATTGATAACCTATAACATTTTGCAAATAATCAGAGATACTATCAGTAGATGAATGGTAAACATCACAATAGAAATCTTGAAAAATTTCAAATACATCTTTGATACGAATTGATTCGAAAAAAATTCGAGCAGCTGCTTTGAGAATTTGTCACTATTTAAGTGAGCTAATATTTTCTTTGAGTAAACAGAAAAAAATCACTTTTTATATCCATTAGTTTTTCATTTTAGTTTCCTTCTTTCTAACCGAATAATCGGTTTTACTTATTTCTTAAATTATAAATAGCAAAAGGGGTAAGTGTAAAACTTGCCCTCTATTTCAATATTATAAATTGACATATTCTTATTGTAAGATAATACTGTATCTAAGAATGTCTGCTTTTCTTCAAAATTTTCAGTGCAACACTCAGACATCAACTCGCCATTGGAAATTTTTACGTTTAATCGTACCTGTTAATTGAACGTGTCGTTTAAACACCCAATCTTTTTGTGGAAGCCACGTATTACCTATTATTGTTGATACAATTTTGTTCGCCTTCTGATAAGAATATAACTGATATATCACAATTTTCAGATTCATTCATCTTATTGATAAAAGGTGAATTTTTTCAACAGCTTTCATAAAAATCATCAGGATTCAAAAAGTCAGTTACAAATCTTAATTTTCGAGGGTACCAATCAAGGACATCGAATAATCTTCCAAATAAGAATTTGTTTTTAATATCGATAGCTTGCAAGATACCTTTCGTACTGTCAATTGACTCAAGGTATAGCTTTTTATCATTGATTAGGAATATATAAAATTTGTCCTGTACTTCTTCCAGAAGTGGAATTAATTCTGTTTTTAATTCAGAAAGCTGAGATTCGCTTAATTTTATATGTATGATTTGAAAAAGTCTTCGTAGAATTTCACATATTTACTTTTCACCGTCTAGCTCGACCAATAGCAATCTTCTTCCCACTTATCAATTGGAACGTCAGATTTCAATTTGTTAATTAACAACTTATAAGTGTTTTTTTAAAAAAACAAATATCTCATCATTTTCGAAAAAGACTGAGAAGATCAATATTGTAACAATATTAAAAGGTGGAAACTCTTTGAATTTTTGAAAAAACCATTTTTCTTATCTTCTGCACTTAATTCAGAATAACCCTGAATAATATCAGTACGTTGATCACCCAAGAATGAAAAAGAATGGAGTATCCTTTATATTGTTAATATCAAAAACCTCATCTAAAAATCATTCTGAGATATTGGTTGTTTTCAAAATTACTCTTGTAAAGAATATTGAAAAAAGCCACGAGATCTAAAAAGTATTGAAATTGTCTTCATTATCCACAAGAAAACTAACGATTTGATCTTTTGAGTAAAAATTTTTGCCGGAAACTTATGAAAGTGAAGGTTTTCACCAATAGAACTTGTGGTCCATTCACCAACAACTTTAGAAGTTTCATTTTCTATTTCTGACAAAATTGATAAAAGCTAAATCATTAACTGTAATAATTCCAGCTATATATTTCAAAAAAATTAAATACTAACGGATCATTAGTGTTATCTATGATACTTTCTACAGATGAAATGTTTGAAAATTCAAAAAGTTTAATTCCGTTTGTGAAAAATACTTTCATCTTCATAGGTCATAAAGGCCAAATCATAATTAGAATCAAATACCTTTTTCGCTACCCTTCAAGGTTCATAAACTCAAAAGGTGTTGAAAGATAAACACTTATTTTTATATCATAGGATATCATTTTCTTTGAGAATTTTTATTAAAAAAACTAGAAATTGAATTGAGATTTTCCGACATCATTAGTTAGACATCCCCTGATTAATTTTTAGTATCTTCAATACTTATTCCTTCAAGATCCGGGTTTTCTAATGATATAACTAAAGATTTAATAACATCAATAATATTAAACCAATTCCCTTTTCTTTTAGTATTTCCTGATAACCAGAACTACTGTTCGGCAAATATACAAACTCTTGATGAACTTCAAAAATATCCTTTACTAAGGAGTCTTCAATAAATTCAGCAATTTCTTTTTGCCTGCTCTTTTTGTTTTTATAAAATCATCAAGTTCTCGAAAACTGTCAAGAGCAACAGATCCCGAAATTTTTCCAATTTTGACCATTTTTTTAACCTTCTTTTCTTTTTAAAGTTTATTTTCTTAAATTATAACAGAATTGAAAATATATACAAAAACAAAAGGATGAAGTACCTCCACCCTTAGACTCTTGTAATATCATAAAAAATGTTTCAATTCATTATAAGACGAATATTTTTCCGAAGAAATGAGCTCATCGCAAGTTTCACCATCAAACAATACAGTTACTTTTGTTACCAATAATATTATTAATCAATATTGACGTCCTCCCGTGACTAAAGTCACAGGATTCCCATTTACTTTTTGTAAATGCGCTTTCAGTTCTCGTATTTGGTTTTGTAAATCAAATACGACTGTCTTATTGACAATGACCTGCTTTGGGTAAAGACCCAATCTCGGTATGTGTCTGAGCATTGGAAGTTTCACAAGAAGATGGTATCTCTAGTGAGATTCTATCTTTTTCTCTTGTGCAATAACGAAGGAGCGTCAGTCCCTCGGGTTTTATTGTCTTTTTCCTTGACATCATATCAATTGAGATACCAATCTAGACGATTGGTTTTTTTCTTGGATTTTTGAAGAAACTTCTTCATTTGTTTATAAAAAAATCAGGAAAATCTTCTGTCAGTTTTTCTTGTTGGTAGGAGCCATTCTTAATATGTCCGATAAGAAAGGCTGAATAGAGATCTCTTTGTACAGAGGGCCATTTATCTGACAGGTCATACAAGCGAGTTGAAAAGAGTCTTTTTTTCTCAAATGTTTGAGTGATATGGTTATATTGGCTGGGTTTCAGGTCTTTTGGTTGTATGATTTCAACATCAACTCCTAATTGACGAGCCCTTGTTTGAAGTAATTGTCTAAACGAACTTGGAGCCGCCCTAAAAATGGATCTTCCGTATCGTTTTTTTACTAAAGGGGCGATTTGTTTTTGGGGGTAATGCGGATTTCTTTACTACGTCTTTGTAATCCCTTGATGTTTAGGTCTTCCATATTTATTAGTGAGGCTTGAGATACCAAGTGATTAACAAGTTGACCTTGTATTTTTCGTTCTTCTGACAAGGATCGGTAGGGATTTTATACGTCTAACTTGTAATCTCACTTGTCTATTTGACGGATGTTTGAATTTCGAACCTTTTTAATAGTGCCATTGCTATTGTAACACTTTGGATTATTTACTCTTCGGCTACGTTCAATAGCCCTGTCTAAGTATCTCATTAATTTTTCTTTGCGATTGACATCCTTTGGTATCAAATCAACTAAGGCGAGACTTGTTTTGGATACATACGCAACTGTTGAAAATTCCTGGGTCTATCCCCCATTGTTCCCCACCACGTTTAACCTTTGTTAGTGGAAAGCCTTGACAAAACAATTTGTAAAGATATAAACGTGTTTTCCTCGGATTGTTTTTCTAATAATTTGGACATATTTGATTTTCTCACTTTTAAAAAGACTCATTTGTTGGTGATTGTTAAATGCTTTTGATAGGTATATCAACAAAGTTTTTTTGATTTATGGATATAAAGTCGATACGCATAACCTTTTTCTATTTGATGGTATAATGCGAGTTCCTGTTATATTAACTCTATTGCGATAGCTTACATTCAAATCGTATTTACTACGAAATCGTATACTTGACGATTTAATTTGATAAAAAAGAACCTTCTCTAATGCCTTATACGCTTGCCCAGCAATAACATAATTCTCCAGAATTTAATTGTTGATAAGGAGAGTTTGGTTTCTTTCGTTGCTGACCTAAACGTGCTGACAACCCAAATTCTGTCAAGCTGTACATTTTTCGTATTTTTAAAAGCTCTTTGTCGTACTCCTTTACTCGATGGTTGTTGTTTCTACGAAGTTCTAATAGTTCTTGATACCTACTGTTTTGTTTAAGATCTTTAAATCTGCGTAGCCTAAAACTTAGCGCCTCATTGTAAGCACTAGAAGTTACACGAAAAGTCTTTTCAAGACGATTTTTAACAGATTCAGTTAACTTTAATTTGACTGAAACTACATAACTAGATGTTTGTGCTCGCATAGAGACCTCCCTTTTTATTCTTGACAACATTATACCATATATGATAGAATAAAGTCAAGGGATATTTAAATAATATATAACCAAAGGAGTTCAGTTATGATAGAGACAAGAACCTGCATTTATGATTTTTCACTTTCACTTGATCTTTGTTACTAAGTATAGAAAATGTATTTTTGACACAGAAAAAGAAGCAAAACGAATTAAAAACTCTTGGAAACATTTTTCCCAAAAGAATGGTTCAGAAATTGAAGCAATTGAAATTATGCCAGACCACGTTCATTTAGTGATTTCATTTCCACCTAAATTTGCCCCATCTAGTATTGTGAAGAGTTTTCAAAAGGAGCTGCGGCTCGTGAGTGGTTCAAACTTCATCCAGAAGACAAAGCCAAACTATACAAAGGACATCTGTGGAGTCCTAGCTTCTTTATGAGTACAGTTGGTGTTGTTTCAAAAGAAACCGTTCTTGAATACGTAAAAACCAACATACAAAAGAACCAATTCGGCGCTGATTCATCTCAGGGGTTGAAACCCTGAGGTTTTTCTCAGATTGTTTATATAAATTTTTGATTCGATACTTTGATTATAAAGATTGTAGTCGCTAGAAAACCAGCAAAAAGTATGAGCCTAACTCATACTTTTTATTTTTATAACCTCAAATTTGAACAACAAATTCCTACTAAATTGCTTGTTCTGCTACAAACTGATTTTATTTTTTCGATATGTTCCTCAAAACCGGAAAGCAAAACTTCAGCATTTTGACCAAACATCTGGTTCAATAAAAATACTAATTTTATCCTTGTTTTTCTTTATAAAAAATTACTAAATTTCTCTGGTAATAACAAAGTGATTTTTGTATCTATTCCGTATAGATTAATTAAGTCACTCAAGAGAACAGCTTTCAATTTTGTTAGGAAATTCTTTCATCATATCTGCACAAACAAGCACATTAATACTTTCAGGATACCAATCTAATAATTTAAAAAGATCGCTCGAAAGTTGTGGATGAGTGATTTTTTTGATAATAGCCTTGTGAAACCCCTCAGCTGTATCAATTAAAGGATCGAAAAGAGCTGTCTATATTATTGAATTTATAGCAAATCTTATCCTGAATTTTTTTCAAGCATAGGAACAAACTCTGCTTTTTAATTCAGCGAGTTGCTCTTCTGAAATTCTTAAAAGTTCGATTTTCGTCTGATGTGGAATACAGGAATTGAACTCTCTTTTTCCTATCGCCATCCTTCAAACAAAGAACCAAATTATCCATTTTATAATCTTCATCTGATTCTCCAATCATTTTTTTATAACTTTTCGGATATTCTCCTTTGCAAGTTCAAAAATTTCATCTTCTGTGTAAAACTCTTGTAAAATTTTCAGTGAAACAGGGTTGATCTTTTTGTTTTCTAATTTTTAATTGGTCGTAATCATCGAAGTAATCAAAAAGCGGCTGATAATTTTTCTTTCTTAGTTAATTCAGAATAACCTCCAATTTTAAACTTATTATTAAGCATAATAACCAAGTTAAAAAAATTGTTCTTTTTGAAAGATAATTGATACTAATACCCTCTTCTAAAAACAGATTTTAAGTAACTATTATTTTTTTATTTTTAGGATCCAACAAATTTTTCTAAAATATCTGAATTAATCAGATCGTTAAAGTTATCGTATTTTTGATAAAGCAATCAATGATTTCATCTTTGCTGTAAAAATCCGGAGGAAATATAAACATCATCGCTTCTTCATCTGCAATTGATTTTGGATTAACCCAAAAGTCCAATCAATTGGCTCAAAATTTTTCTTCATTGCTGCAATAATTCCAGAAACAAATTCTTCTACTGTAATAATTCCAGAAACGTAACGAATCAAATGTTCAACGCCAATCCAAGAATAAAATTTGTGAATATTTTTTTGATACTAGAAATACTCGCAAAATTAAACAAACTTAAAACATCCATTTTCACAAAGAGTCTATCTTGTGATATGTTTTTTTCAGGGTAAATAAAAATTCTATCATATTTACAGACCACAAGTTTATCCTCATTCAAATCAAAGCACAAGTCTAAATTTTCAAATTTTCTTAGATAATTATCAATTGATCTCACGTTTGAATTTTTTTACCAACATTAACAAACAAATTCGCTTTGTTCGTAAATTCACTAATGTTTGATGGTGAAAAATTCTCACCGGTATATTTAGGGATATTTTCTTTATAAAAATCTAAAGATACTCTTGTAATTTTCTTCTGAAAAATACCGCAAGAGTCACTCCAGTTTGACTCAATAATATGTTGATACCTTTCAAAAACTTCCTTTAATCTCATCTCTAAAAATAATTTCAAGGACTTGTTGGCGTGCTGTATCAGTCTCAAGAAAATTTCCAATTTTCTTGAATATATTCAGAGCTTTTTGAATCTGAAATTGGTCGTGTATTTATCATATTCTTATTTCCTTCTTTCTAAGCTACCACCAAGTAGCATTTTCATTTTTCTTAAATTATATCAAAAAGACGACATATTTTCAAATTAATGAAAATAAGAGCCTAATAAGACTCTTATTTCAAATTGAATGAAAATTTAGGAATTTTTAGTTGTGATATCTAATCTTGCTTGAAGACCTTCAGACTCTTCTTTGTAATATTCTGAATCTTCTTCAGTTAACAAGAAGAAATCTTTTTCACAAACCTCCTTGATGACTTCTTTTTATTAAATCTTTCTTATCAGAAAAACCAATCTCGACCGTTATAGCGTTTCAAGATAAAGGAATGTTCAATATCATAATCTGTACCTTCCTGTAATCGTTTAAGAACTGAAATTTTCTCAAAATTAGTCACAATAGAATCAGCCTCGTAACATTCTGTTAAGAAATTATAACTTTGCGGATACCAATCAAAAATTTCGAACAGCTCTTTGAAAGCGAAATCATTATATTCCCAATAAGTAATGAAGAGAAATCCTTCGAATTTTCAAAAGTATTTTTGGGAGTTAGATTATTAAAACCTAAAGTCATCTCTTTGTAAACAAATAAATTCTGAGCCTTTTTTTCAGTAGTGGTAACAACTCTGTTTTTTTAATTCAGAACGCTGTTTTTTTCTGTAATTTCCAGACGAATACAGGAATCATTAACCTTCACCTTCTTAGTTACTCCGTCCAAAAGATAGTTCGATACAAGAAGAGTCTTGTAAGGCTTTTTGTATATTTACCTGATAAAAAAATCGTTAAGCAAGTTTTTGTAATATTTTTTTAGCTACAAAAAGCCAACTCATCATTTATTAAAATTTTAGTGATGACATCAACTGAGACTTTATCAGCATTTGGATTTTTTCAATGTCATCAAAAGTATTAAATAAAAAGTTTCCATCGACTCTCTCTATCCAAATCTAGATACCAGGGTATAAAAATCGTAATACTCTGTCTGGATAAAAAGTGTAACATATCAAATGATATATTATTTTGTTGGTATTCAGACAGTAACACATTTCTGATTTTTATCATTACTTTTTACAGAAATCAAAAAACGAAGGGGTTGCTCCTCTAATGATGGATTTGAAGTTTACACTTGATCCAAAAAGAGACTATGTATTTCTTCTTCCGTATAAAAAAATCGGCGGGATAATTTGATAAAGTCAACCTGTTCCTCACTAATGGCAAAGTTTGCAATAATTTTCGAAAGATTGAATTTCATCTCTGAAACAATATAAGTAGATAGCGTTTCACTATCAATAATTTCAGCAATATATTGCAAGAAAGCCAAACTTACTGTTCTCTGATCTGAAATAATATCAGAGAAAGGGTCTCTAAGGACTTCTAAGTTAAATAAGGGTAAAAAGATTACAATTAAATTTTCCTGTATCTTTTTCAAAAACTCATTCTAACATCATTATTAAAAACGATTGCTGTTTTTTTACGGATAACAAGAGCGTAGAATTATTGATGTCAAATGAAATCGAAATATCACTTAACTCATTCGTAATTTTCGATACAATAACATTAAAGGAGTATTTTTCCCCGAATCTCATCACAGGTATTCATAACCATAACGTGCTGATCCCCTGTGTATTTAGAACCAGGAACATAATCTTTTTATTTCTGGAAGATTTTCCTTTAGATAATTGAATAGATTTGTATATTTATTTTTAGGAATATTACTGTATTTGTAATCGTTTTCGTAATCCACTTCAAACATATCCTGAAAAAATTGAAAGTCTTCTTCGAATGTTGAATCTTTCAATTATTTTTGAAATTTCAGCGATTACAGAATCACTATTCAAAAATTTTCCACAATTTTGAAATATTTCAGGGATTCACGATTCCTAATTTCTTTTCGTGCTTTTTCATTTTTCCTTCTTTCTAACCCACTTTGATGTGGTTATTTTATTTTTCTTAAATTATAAAAAGCAGCACAAGGCTGCCCTTTTTATTTTCCAAATAATCGACCAAAAGAAGCCTTTGTTGTTAGATTCTTGTTTACTTTGAGATTCCATTGAATTAATTACAACCTTTTTCTTTTTCTGAATTAACTTCAGAATGCCAATCCAATCGTGAAATTGATTTACATAAAAACTCAATAAACAAATCTGCCTTAGTTCGTGTCGAAGCAAGAACTCGATTGTCTAGTGCCTCTGAGTAAACCGAACTTGGTTTCTTTTCTTTGGAGTACATATTATCCTTTTTGGAAGTTGTGATCCAAATCTGATAATTTCAAGATATAGATATCTTGATTTGTTTCATCATCAGAAATTTTCTTGAATAATTCCGGCATTTGCAGTATACAAACGTTTCCACATTGTGATGTTTGTTTTGTTTGTATCATCAACTCGCTCTTCAGGGAAGTAATCGGGTAGAGTTTCAAATCCCGCAATTTTTAAAGTATTCCTCGAAAAATTGTACGTGTGTTTTTCAAAAAGTCGACCTTACCGTGATTGTAATATTTCCACTCTGTATTCTCATCTGAAAGAATTTCAGAAAAACGAAGAACAAAATCTTGGAATAACTCATCGGTTGTTTCGTTGAACAATTCGTTATATTTTTTTCTGTTGAAATATCACGATACTGATCATCAAACTTGCGATCGTTCAAGAGATAGTACATACGTCGAGTGATAGCCTCTTCTTTTTGCAACCATATCGCTTGCGTTTGTTGTGCAGATAAACGCTGGCGTTAGATGAGGTTGTTTACCGGATATATTAGCAACATCCTTGATGAACTGAACGCCTTTTGCGTCAAAGAACTTATCCGGCAATTCATCAATAAGTAGTGGAGCAACATTATCTTCTTCCAACATCCAATACTTGAGTTGTGTGATAGTTTTTGAATTTTTCTGGACGCTATCATCCACAACCAATTCGCTGTATGTTGTTGGTTCAGTCATATAATTCAAAACCTAGCATACGATTGATAATATTAAGAAGTTTTGATTTTCCAGAGCCCCCGGTTCCACCAATGACTGCAAATAGCGGAATATCAAAGAGCTTCTGAATTTAGACTTGTATTTTGTCGAATTTCACTCAAAAATGGACTCGTAAAAGGCGAAAAGCAATTGCCTCAATAACTCGTTTACCGTAATCTGAAGTGTAATTAGGAACAAATTCTTTTGTAATTCTTCATAATATTATCAATCAATAAGATTGACTTCTTGATCCTTCATCATCCAACTTTCTACCAATTTTATGATATTTAAAGTTCTCAACCACTGAACCATCTTCAGCTTTTTATTTCATTCTCTTTAATACCTAAAGAGAGACCTGAATTTGAATCTGTACGAATTGCAGGACGTGAAACAAGCAAATCACGAGGTAAAACTTCAGCCTTAACCTTCTTAGCAAGTAGGTTATCACGCAACAGGTTAGAAACCCGTTTTTTTCACTTCCGAGTTTTTCGTGAAGTTTAACATCAGCTTTTCCGTTGCCGGTACGAACATTTACGGCCGCCGTTGTGATTCGAACAGCCAATTCAACATCATCAAATTCCTGCTTCAATTCTTTACTTCGAACATCAACAATCTTTGCTTCCTCTTTCAATTCATCAATAACAGTTTGTTCTATTTTTTTCCAGAAGAAACAGATTCCTTAATCTGATCAAATTGCTCTGAAATGCGATTAACTTTCAACTCACCAAATTCTTTTGGAGTAAAAGTGATTGTTACATCAGTCTCCTCTTTTTGAGCTTTTTGATTTTTGCCTTTTTACGTACTGAATTTCCAAAGAAATCAACAGTTTCTGCAATAATTTCAGTATCAAAGTAGTTTTTCATATTCTGAGAATAATTCAGAATTGTCACGAATCTCCAATAATTCCAGTTGAGGAGTTGTGTTAGAAAAAGGCTTGATTTGATAGGGTTTGCAGATCCAATAATCAAACGTGTATCGCCACTTTCGGAATTTTTCAACAAATACATCTTTGTGTGAATTGTTTTTTTGATAATGGGATACGGAGTTGATAACTATCCTCCAAAATTCGATTTTGAATTGATCGAGAAAAATTTTTCAAATATCTTGATTGGCAAGCCGGAAGACAATACTTTTTGTGTTGTCAACCAATTGTTTGATTTGTTTTTTTGTTCTAATGAAAGCCCACGTTCTTGTACGTCCGAATCCTGGATACCTACAACAACAGTTGTTTCTTTAAAGTTAGACAAATACTTTTCTACAAATTTTTGATCAATCGAAAAAAAGTTACACCTTTAAAAAAATATCGTACTTTTCTGAATCAAAAATACTACAGATTTCCAAACCTTCTACAACTTGATTATTTTAGAATAATAAAATTACTCATAAAAATTTCCTTCTTTCTATCCACTTTTGTGGTATTTAATATTTTCTTAAATTATAATAAAAAAATGAAGTTAATATCCCCATTTTATTTATATTTTTGTATTGAAAGTTTTATGACCTCGTTTAAAAACTCATCCTCTGTTATTCTATTAGAAATATATTTCATAAATTCAAAAGCAAAAGGTGTAGTTTCTTTGTGGATTTTTCAATGGAGGAAATTTCATTATAATCAACAATTTTCAAATGATTTTCACTCAAAAAGTATCGGGTGAATAAGTTCAATATTCATTTTATTAATATCTATAACAATACAAAATTCACTAACAAGACTCAATGTTATGTTTAAATTTTTATATGCCAATGATTTTTGCCAAGAAAAACTATTACTGTAATTTTCAAATTGTTTTGATAACACTTCTAAATTTTGAGCGTTGTATTCATTCGGTAAGTATAAAAACTAAACAAACCTTTGTCTTTAATCTCTGATAAGCTCTCTGATGAATCTACAAGGTCGTTAAATATCTCGGATACACGAAATAAATTTTTTTAATTTAAATTTTTTTGCAAAAATATCTTTCAATTCTTCTCTGACATAAATGTCATTTTTCCATTTTTTAATGCTTTATTTATCTTATATTTTTAAAAACATTTTTTTCCTTCTTTCTAATCCTATTAGGATATAAATAATATTTTCTTAAATTATAACAGAGAAAAGAAAAACAACCCCTAAGCCAGAGGTTGTTTTTATTCTTATATTCTTTGAATACGATATTTTTGGATATAAGTCAGTAACATCTATCGCTTTCCTTTTGCTATCATATTCCGGAGAATTGCAGGTGACTAATTCTGCATTATCACCCAATTTATCTTTCACCAACTTTTCTAACTGCTGAATTTTATCCGCATAATATTCTGTAACATCTTCAGTTAGAATAATAGAAATGTTGAAATCAAGACCTTCTAATTCCTTCAGATATTTAACTGAGGACAATTCCTCTATTGTATTCAAAAGTTTTCTTTCTCTGAAGATGATTTTTCCGATATTAAGTTTTGAAGGTGAATATCCAATGTGATGTAACAAGTCAGATAAGATATTTAAAGAAAATTTATAATATAAACCATCACGAGCGGAACGTCTAACATAATAATTAGAAGCAGCTGCAATGTCTGACAGAATTAAGTTCTCAAAAGACTTTATCTATTAAAGGAGATAGTTCCGCTCTCAACCTATCAACGTCTGAGTTCGTTAGTTTTGAACTCTTTACTCTTTCAGCCCATTGAGAAACTGGATATTCAATGTTCTCCCAATAAATAGGACTATCATAATTCTCATCTGCTGGTAAAAGAGAATCGTATTCTTTATTTATTATTTTTCGTGATTAAGGTTTTGTAATAACCAATTAATTCGTCAACAGTTACAAAATCATCATTAAAGTTCTGTTTAGAAAAAAATAATCGGTAATTTCATACTCGGATTCAATGTTCGGTTCAAGTACAAGGTCTCCATCTTTATAAAAAAATTGTAAGGGAAAAAATTCAAGATGGAAAAACCTTTGAGTTTAACTTTAGACTTTCCTCTATCCAAGAAGAAATAATATTTTGAAAATTATTTTTTTATTTTCTGAAACAATAAAAGAACTCAACCAAGACTCTTCTTCTAACCCGACAGCATATTTCAAAAAGTTTAAATTAAATTCATTGTCTAAGTTTTTGTATAGATTCTGAAAAATTTAAAGAGTAATCGAAGGTGAATATTCTAAGGAGATTTGTATTGATTTGAATTTTTGTTATCAACATAATATCCGAACTGATAAAAAATATTTGTTGCCTTTTGTTGTATATTTACCAATACTTGAGTGCAAAAAGCAACATTCTCTTCTTATTTATATCGTATGAAATTGTTACTTCTTTTTAAATCTCTTAAAAAGAATCTAAACCATCTATGTTCCTACTCTTTAAGGAAATATTTCCATTGTCAGAATGTTGAGTAACAATGTTCGCCTATTGTCTTCGTTATATAATCCTGCACCGAGCTTTTATTTTCTGAATTTTCGTATAAATTCAGTTGTGTTTTTCAAAAAAATCAACTAAATTAAACCAAGACTTATTGGAAAAACTTTTTCTTTGCTTGCCAATTCTAAACTTTCCACACAAATAACCTCGGATTTCATCAGGAATACTTCTCGGATCTTCATTGATTTCACAAGTTCTCTAATTTTCTTTTCAAAATCGGAAGTCTCAATGATTTTTGCAACCTCATTAAAAGTATTGGTTTGCAAAAATTTCTTTTAGATAAAATATCTATTTTTCATAATATTTTTTTATAACCTTTTTGTTTTTAATAATTGTTTTTATCTTGCAAGATTTTTAGAAAAACAGAGACAGTTGGAAAAATAATGCTCAAAATGTATATTTTTCCTTTTTGCAAAGTTTGTTAGTTAAAAAGAAACAGTGACTTTACGTGGTGTACTGCACGCCTCTACCAAGTCAGAGAATATATTCCCGTTCCAGGCTGCATTTGAAATTAAATATTTCTTTAAAATATTGAGTGATCCGTTAACGTCTGCGTTGATGGTTTTATTTTTGCTCTTATACAAACCTCTACAAACTCTTTTTCCAGAGAAAGAAATATTCGCTGTGTTTGGATACGTTGGTATCGGATCATTATCCAAAAAAACTTGACTTACTAGTGTAGGGACTCTTCTTGTTCAATAACTTCAATCCCTGCTTCTTCACATAAATAAGCAAGTTTATTTTTAAAATTTATAAAATGGAATGTTTGTAAAGTTTTGATTATTTCGTTTTCCAATATTAATGTTTTTGTTTCCAGCCAGCATTTGTTCCGATAACTAGAACATCGATGGACTGCGAAACTAGGTAATTCACTAAATATTTGGCTGATTTCGACAAATAATCATTAACCTTCATCTCCCTCTTGTATCTGATAAAAATTAATCTTGTTTGAGGAGTATTGTTTTGCTAGGTAATAAACTCTGATACTTCGCAATCATTTTATTTGAGTATTGATTGATACTTTTTAGTGGTTTCCCGTTTATAATGAATGGATTGAACGAGTTTGATGTTACAGTTGCAAAGGTTATTCAATCCTAAATCAATAGAGGCAAAGTTTTTTTATTCCTTTTTATTTTTAACTTTCTTTATTTTTGTCATATAAAACTTCAATCAAATAATATCCGGTTTTTAGGTATCAGTCTAACAACCTTAACATCTTCCTTTTTGAATTTTTGTGGGAAAAAAATAATGTTCGTCTTCGATAGCTTTATAAATCCATATTTTTAAAAAGACAAAAGCACCACTTTCGTATTCGGTTACAAACCGACCATCTTTATCTAAATACTTTTGGAAGTTTGGGTTTAAAATTGATATTCGACTTTTTGAGTTTTATAAAACTCTTTATCGCCTCATTAACTTTCATCTGAGTATGCTTTGCAACTTTTTGCTGGTAGGGCAATATAATCAACGTGTTTGCTATGCGTAAATTCTTTTGTTGATTGTGTTATAAAAACTTAAAGACTCCATCTGTGAACAAGGATTGTCTCTCTGCGTAAAGTGTAGAGTTGAATAAATTTTTGCTCAAAAACAAACCCTATCAATTTCTTGATATAAGGGATTATTTTTCTTCACGACAATAGAATATCGTCTATATTCAACCATCCTTTAACACCTCATCAATCTCATTTTTAACTTTCTTTCTTCGCATACCGTAAAGTTTTTCCTGAAAAAGAGTGAATGATAGAAATGATATCCTCAGCCAACTCCTCCTCTAACGATTGAGATTTCTCATCTTCAGATAGAACAACAATTTTAGTTCCGAAATGTTTTGCAAAACTTCTTCGATCTGACCAAATCCGAAAACAGAGCCAATCTATCTTTATGCAAAACAAATAATCGATCAACTTCACCAGACATAATTTTATTCAAGACTTTTTAAAATTCTTTCTCTCATCGTTTAAACCAGATCCTACATCTGAAAAATCTCCAAATTGTTTGGATTCATAAGAGCAATTTTGCTAAGAGAATATGAAATTTGTCTGTCCAAATCACTACGATTCTTTTTGATTATGTGTTGATACTCTTGCGTACAAAAACGTCTGATCGGACATCATCTTCTATCAACAAGTCCTTTTCTTTTTAGGGCTAATATGACATCCTCTTTTTGTAATAACGTCTACCACTATCCACATAGTAAGTCCGCAATTTTCCAGCACGTTCCCTATTGGTCAATGTAGATTTACTACAACCAAGCATTTTTGCTAACTCACCAGGTTTATAGGTATCTTTTATTAATTCTGACTTTTTAATCATTTCGAAATTACCTCCTTAATACTATTATAACATATAAAGTAAATAAAATAAAAAGCCCAATATTGAGCTTTTTGCTGATTTTATAAAAACTGTTTCTAACACCTCTGCTACTCCAGTCGTCACAAAAAAATCGTCTTGTGATATTTAACTTCCAAACCTTCTGTTTGGATAAGTTGTTTGAAATTTTTCATTTTATTTCTCCTTCTTTCCTGATTGAATCAGGTTTTTTTATTTATTTGTAATAATTATAGAAACAAAAAAATGAGAATCAAAAACCGGGTTCCCGGTTTTCAATAAAAATATTTCAATTAAGCAATAATTTTTAAAAAACCCTCCTGTCACAATTATCAGCCAAAAGGCTCCCCTTTGAATATTTCAGATTCAAAGTTCTCTCTGAAATAATTCAAGAGCGAGAGGTTCTCTTCTTTTGTATCTTCAGTCGTTGTTTTTCTCTCCAATTGCTTTAGTGTTGATGTTCTAAAAATCTGTATCAGTCAAGAATTTGATAAAGGCTATCATCTGTAATAGTTGATTTGGGCTGTGTCTTTTTCAGTAATAAGATAGAGTTTTTGGATTAATTCTTTATTTTTAAACTTTTTAAACCTGTGGGTTCTTCCTGAAGTTTCGTGAGAAATAATAACTGTGTTTTCTGGCAAAAACTTCAAACTTTTTGTTTTGATTTTGAGTTTAACCGACCTTTTTGTCTGCACTAAAAATATACCACCTTTTTCTTTATATAGCTATTTTTAATTTAAAACTTAAATAAAGGATAGATTGAATCTATCCTTGAGTGTCTTATAGAAGGAGTTTCTCCTTTCTTTATTTATTACAGACCGAGCAAAACCTTTTAGAGCTTCAAAATCTGAAAAAGTCTTGCGTTTGTGAGTTTTGCTCATCCAATTCACGAGCAACTGACATAGATTTCAACTGCTCAGGTGTGAACTGAGGTGGTCGTCCAGGGAAGACCTTCGTGCATTGGTACAACACGAACGTTACGCCCATCAATCCCCAATGAAGAAAGAAAATCTTCAAGAACATTATGTTCTGAATTTTCTGATTGTTGAGTATTGTCAGGTTTTTGCTTTTGGTCGCAAATGACCTTGATGTGGATGTCCAGCAAATTGAGCCCCTGGAATGTGAGGGAATTGTGGATGATAATTGAACGGTGGTTCATTTCCGATTGAATCAATTTGAGGGTTAACCCCAATTGAATTAATTCGATTCGGCTCATCTTCCATCACAATTTGTTGTGCCGGAACTGGCGCTTTTACAACCACTTGAGAGACAACTGTTTCTTCACCTGTTGCAATATTTTTAATTACAACTTCTTCCATAATTCCAGGATCGCCATCAAATTTTGTCGGGCCAACATACGTAGTACCAAACGGAAGTTTAGTTGTAACAACCCCGAAAGGAATTTCCTTTGTTTCTGTAGTAACAGAAACGTTACCAACAAGGATGTCTTTAGAGATATCAAGGCCTCTTTTTCAACACCTTTCTGCTTCAATAATTCAAGTGCTTGCTTGATTGCAATTTTTGCACCCGAAATTAATTTTGCTTCCTCTTCTGTGAAGCTTCCATTTTGCTGTGATTTCTTCAGGAGTAGTTCCTGAAAGGCTTTTTAGAATATCAAATTCCATAAGTTCCTCTTTCTAACCCTATTCTTGGGTAATAAATTTTAATTTAAAAATTATAGTAATTTTTCAATTTCTTTTGCAATATTTTTTTAAACTCATCGCTTTCCTTTCCAAACTGGAACATAAACTTGGTCTTGATTAATTTGAGTTGTTCTTCGCTGAAGTTACTTAAGTTTGATTCCACAAATTCACGAACCTCTGAGGGTCATATCGCCCTCAAAACTAATAAACTTAAAATCCGTATCCCAAAAGGCACGCACCACCGTCTGGAATTTTTGAACAGAGCTCAACTGTCTGTGCTTGGAATAATCTCCGTAAAGAAGTTTGTTTAATAATTCACTATGCTCAGTTCGTGCACAAGGATGAAACGAACCATCCGGCATAAGGATTCAGTGTATCCCATAAGATTACCTCGCTTTTCATTATTTTTTTATAATATCAAAAATTCATAAAATAGTCAATTAAAAGGAGGTTTTACCTCTCTTATTTTTATTTATTTTTGTTTTGTTTTTATGAACTCCACTTGATCTCGGTACAGGGTAACTTCTCTCTGCAACAATTCCAGTTCAGTTTTCTTGTTGTCTTTCATAATTTCATAAAAAGAAATCGAATGTCTTGCAAAAGCAGTTTTGTCATAATATAATAGTAAAATTCATCTTTTTGAAATTTCTGTTTTGAAACCCGAGTCTTCGAAAAGTGATGTGTTCTTAAACCCCAAAACTCTAACAAATGATTTACCAGAATCATAAATGAAATTGATTTTCTTAAACAAATCCTTGTTTTCTTGTTGGAGTTTCTGTATAAAACCAAATAAATCCTCTATAACAATTTTTAATTGTACATAAGGTTTTACGTCCATCTCCTTTATTTATAGAAATGTCCTTGTGGAATTGGTCACTAAGATTGAAAGTTATTTTATCACCATCAATGCTTTCAATTAGATATTCTAATGATGAAACCATATATTCGTGCAAATTATTCATTATAGATTTGTGGAAATTTTCTCTTGAATAGGGTGATTGATGAATGTGTGGTATTTCCATTAAATTTAAGGATAAAAGTATCTTGATAGTGGATAGCTTATAGAAACAACCCCTTTTTCGTAAGAAAAAGAACCTTGAGACAAAGAATGTTTTTTTAGCGAATAGATTTCTTTTTCTGATAGATTCTCCGTATCTGAAAACAAATAATCTGCAAGCTCATTTGTTTTTTTGAATAGAGGAACAGGGGTGTTTTTGAATAACTTCCTCTAAAAACTATTTTTTTGTCAATAAAAGATAACTGAATTGTCTTCTTATCAAAAAAATCTTTTCCAAATCTTTCAATTTATATGCGTCCCAACCATAAAACTTTCATCAATATTAATTAGGTTGTAAAAATATAAGCTGGAAGTGAATTATCACATTTGACATTGTGTCGCAAATATTTTTATAAATCTCGATTAAATAAGGATCATCGCTTTCTTTTTGAAATAGTATATTTTTGTGAAATTTTTATCAACCTTTCCAGATATACGTGAACTAACTATTTCAGTTTGTCTATATTGATAAAAAAATTTGACAACGTATCGTCCTTCAGTTTTTCGAATAAATTCTTTGAGGCGAGATTTAAAAATGTTTTTCTTTTACTTTATTTGAAGAATTTATAAAATAGAAGATATCTGAATAATTTTTGAGTCTGTTACAGTCTCAACAACATCTTCTTTGAAGATAATCGAGGAATTGATGTTTTTTTAGCTGAAGACCAAAACCGTTAAAATATTTATTTTCTTTTAAAAAGGAAGCTGGAGTTACAGCAATAATTTTTCTTTCCTAAATTAAAATATAATGATAATTTTTCAGAAAAAAATTTCTTGTAACAGTCAATCCATCGCATAAAAACTCCCACTCATCAAAATCATCAACTAACGATTTAATAATTTTATTAATATATTTACCGAACTCCAACTTTAAATTGAAATCCATATCTTTGGTGTTCTTTACCATTTTTAACCTTCTTTCTTTAAAATTTTTATTATCTACTTAAATTATAACAGAATGTAGGCTTTATTTCAAATCCTATATAATTCTTTAAAAATAAAAATAGAAAAGAAGGTACAATCGATGAAAGAATCTATTGTTATTCCAGAACACCTAATTCCACAATTTGAAAAAAAGCAAAGGGAAGAGCTTGGCGAAGATGTGTTCAACGAGAAATTGGATGTTAAATTTGGAAAACCAGTTTTGAATTTTGCACGATCGATGGTTATTAACTTTACCAGGAGATTGTTATGCGGAGTGTTGGTATTGTATTGATGGAAGTTTGCGTCGCCAGATTACCGACTCGGATACGTTTATCACTAGATGTGAGGAGGTTTTTAAAGAATTTCCTGATATGTATGAAATTGCAATCACCGGTGGTAGCTTACCAGCCGATAAGTTCAATTATCTTTTGAAGATGATCCGGTCATATTATCCTGATGTCAAGATTACCTGGAACACAAACGGGCTAATCTCGACGAAGATTATCTGCCAGGAATTGAAAAGATCAATTTTGTGAACCTCCACCGAAACGCAGTTTCTGAAGAGGAAAACTTTGAAATTTTTCAAATCAACCGTCCCGATCATCACAATCGAGGAAGCGAAAAATTGATTGGTGATAAACTTTTTCCTTCGAGTTACAGTGGATAGGGCCTTCAAATTATCTGACTGGACTGACTTGGGCATTCCCCTGTATTTGAATAAGTTGCTACCCGGAAACTCTGAAACTAATAAAGTCTATCAAAAATGTGCTGAACCAGTTGCAGAAGGATAAGGAAACTAGCAAACGGCGCCGAAACCGGTACCTAAATTATCAGTATAATGGTACTCCGGTTTCGTGTGTGCGTGGGTGATACTGAGGCCAAACGTGTAAAAAAATCGTTACCCGGTTTATCTGAATGTGGTTATTATTCACCGAAATGCACTCGTGTGCGGTTCTTGGTACTTGGATGATAAGTTGCTAATTGAATAAATAAACAAAAAGAGTCGAAAGACTCTTTTTAAATTTCTGATAAAAATTTTCATAAAACGGTCAAACTGATCTTGTGAAACAAATTCTCTAAATTCTCTGACAACATCAATATTTTAAATTGTCTTTATTTCTAGTCAGAAAGCCCTGAATTTGTTTGTCTGTGAAAACAAAAATTGGAACATATCCTCTAAAAATGTTGAAGATATCATACCCTTCCCAATCAATAGAAATTAGATTTGTAATCACATCTTCAAGCATTCTTTTTATTTTTTTCTGTTAGAGTTTCCAAAAATTGAAATTCTCTTTTTGTCAAAAAAATATTCTTTGAGTGTTCGCTCCAAATTATAATCAATTCCATCCTTTTCTTTGAAAACATCACCAATAAATAGGATATCGTTTTTACTTTCAATTTCTGGATCATAACAAACAATTTTTCTTTCTGAAAAAGAAAAAACCAATTTTGAGAGATAAATCTTTTGTTCCATAAAAATGTGATTATCTAAATCAAAGCAAAGATTATTAAATTTTTCACTTAACTGAAAAACCTACAAGATTATCTTTAAAAGATTCTAATATTTTTTTCAAAATAACATTGTTTAAAAAAAGTTCTTTTCAGTTTTTCCTCTCCATCAGTAGATAAAATTCCTGATATTAATCCAGAAAAATTGAAATACATATATTCTTGAGGTTTTTTTCTGTGAGGAGTTTTTAAAAATCAGAATAATCCCAACCGTTTTTCTTTCATTTTCTCTACTGTTGGAACATCTAGAAATAGGGTTGTTTTATCCTTATTTGATTTTATCACCCGAATTAAACTAACAAAATTATCAAAGTCATCCTTTTTACCATCTCACAAAAATCAACCATATATTTAACAGAATCTTCCCCAAAAGCACCAGCGAATGATTTTTCAAACGAATCATTTTGACTATTATATTTATGAATACTCTTTTCTATTATTAAGACCACAAATAAAATGTTGAAATTCCAAATCAAAAAATCGATTTAACATTTATACTTTTGTGATATTCTTTTAATATATCAACACATTTTAGAAAAATGATATTCACATTTACACCCCAAATTCGTTTCCGATGTTAATATCTTTTTTTAATTACCAAATTTTTTTCCTTCTTTCTTTAGTATTTGTTTTTTAAAATTATATATAGAGGAGCATTTAGCCCCTTTTCATTTTTATTATTCAAAATTGCGATAAAAACAAATCAAATTTCATCTGGTACAGCTCAAGATCCAACTGTAAAATATTCAGTTCCTGTTGCTCATCTTCTGAAATAATTTCAGAAAGTGAATAAAACGTTTCCGCCAACTCACAAAAAGAATTTATTTGTATCCTTCCGATAGCTACGTTCTTCCAAGTTGCAATTTGTTTCAAAATTAGATACTCAGAAAACAGATTTAATATTTGATTGCAGCCTGAACTAAAGATGAATTTAATATTGTTAGTTTTAGAATTATCAATTAAATTCAAAACTGATTTAACTACAATATCATTGTAATTCTTTTGATAGTTGATAATAATATCCAAGGTTGTTCTTCTGAAGAATAAACTCAAAAAGCTCCAAAAACAGTTGAAGGCTCGATCGTTATAAAGATTAAAAAAACAACATTTTCTTCTATTTCTGATAAAAATTGCAATGATTTTTTTCAAAAATAAAACTGAAGATTTTCTTTGTGAGAATTTTTAAATTCTTCGATATTACAAGAAAACAAAGAAGTAAAGCGATCACTAAAAAGTGAAATATTTGAACGAATCATTAACAACATCTTCGAAGAAAAGAATTTGTAAATAGTGACTTTAATTTATTCTGAGTCTCTTCTGATACATTTTTATCTTCAAAAATATATTCGTACAATTCTTCCATTCTACTTGGATAATCAACCAAAAGAAAAGTGTTTCAAAATCTTTCTCACTCAGATTCACCAAGGATTTTAGAATGCTTTGTTTAGAAGAATTTTTCCAAATTGAGTGAATCTCCGTATAGAAAAAAATAACATCAGCAATAAATGTTGGATAACTCTTCAGAACATTATCAATATTTTTCTGAAATAAATTCAGAATAAATGTCCAGCAACCGTTGATCCTCAAAACTCTAAAATTATAAAAAAATTTGAAAAATTGATGAAAAAGGATCTAGTTGTTTGAATATTTTTCTTGTTCTGCAAAAAAACTTTTCCCTTGCTCATACTCATCAACAGCAGACAATCCTTTAAAAATACTTCGAGAGATAGTTTCAAAAATAGTTTCTAGTTTTCCATCAAGAAGACGAAAGCCAGCAAACTTCATTACTAAACCATTAAAACCAATTTCATTATAGATCCTATTAAAATAATAGTCAGATCCATATTCAGAATCTGTTATTTGACGAATTGTTAGCTTCTTATTGGTTAAATTTGCCCACCCATAAAACACTTCCTCTGAAATATCTTTGATATTATCAAAATTTACACTAGAGTTGATAGACCACTTATCAGGCTCTTCATTCAAACTCACAGCTAAATCCCGCAAATATTTCAAAAACATTGAATGTGGAGATATAGTTTTTTGTATCAATCATTTTATTTTCCTTCTTTCTACTGGATTTATTCCAGACTTAATTAATTTCTTAAATTATAACAGAATAATCACAGAAAAATATATATAAGAAAAAAAGAACCGATTTAAATCGGCTCTTTACCCTTTATCTTTTACGAAACGGTAAACTTCTTTTCTTATTGACTTTTTGAAATAAGCAACTTTCTTCTTCCACAATTCTAGATCCATCTGGAATAATTCAAGTTCATCACGATTTTCTTCTGAGATAATTTCAGAAAAAAACCATTGAATAGCTGTTCCAGTTCCAGGAGGATTTCTTCTAAAAACAACTGTGTAATAGCTTTCTTCCTTCAAATCTTTTTCCAAACTTTTTGTGTTGTAAAAGATACCAATATGATCATCGTCCTCGTTGAATACAAATTCGATATTTGTACGAGTTTAATATCTCGATAAACCGGAATAAAAGAATTGACTCAACATCTTAATTTCATCAAGTAAAGGGCTTAATTCATAATCATAAGTGTCAAAAACTATATTTTTGATGTAGTTCCATTTTTCAATGGAATAAATATTTAGGACAGGATTTTCGACAAGTTCATTCAGAAACTCAAGTGCTTTTAGTAAAGGCAAATTGAAGATTTTCAAATTGTTTTGTTGTGAGCTTCAAAAATCCTCTTCTGAAAAATTCACTAATATCCAGATTGTCCTCGTCAAAATTTTTCCAATATGTTTTGCAACCCAATCTAAAACAGTCATCTTGCAAATTCAATAATTCTTGTGAAAAAATTAACATTCAAAGAATAAAATTCTTTTTCCATCGTGTTCTTCGTTTCGTAAGAAGATACGATTTGATTTCTGTGGTCCTTTATTTTTACTAAAAATGCACTGACAAACATTTCCTTAAATTTTTAATATCCTCTTTTTGTTGAAAAGTTGTTGTTCACAAACAAAAGATCATACAATGCTTTTATATGTTTTGTATGTTTTGGATCCCAAAACTAATATTGCTTTTTATTGTTAGCTGCGAAAGATTTTTAAAAATGAGTTCTTTTGAAAAATAGTTAAGATAATATTCAAATCCAACTAAAAGTTTTTGGATTAGAAGGCACAGTTGATAATATATAGCGAGATAAATTTTTCTGGTTCTTTACTCATTACAGTGTTTTCAACATTCTCTTCTAAAAAGAGTTCTAATAATTTCCAAAATATCACCATCAAACAAATCTTTTATCCTTAAAAATTTGGATTGATATAGAAAACTATATTCATTGGAATTAAATTTTTGAAACTTCCCTTCTTGTGTAGAAAAAGAAGGTTCGGCTCCTTCCCAAAAATGATTTGCTTAAATCATCAGAAATCATATTCTTTAAAGATAAAAACAAAAATCGTAGTTATTTGAAGATCTTTTTAATTTTTTTCGAGTCTGATTGTTAATCCATAAAAGCAATTGATTATCAAACAAATACAAATTTTTGTGCCACCAAGTGATTTGATTTCGATTGTTTTTGGGACAGATTAATAATTGCATAAGAATTGTTTAGTGTGTATTCACTTATTTCATACGGTTCAACATTTCCAAAAGATACAGTTTTGAAAGTCCAACTCGTAAAATCACTCAACCCTAAAATCACTTTCTTGATATAATCAAGATACAAAGAGTGAGCTGTAACAGTTTTAGTTTTCGTTGTTAGTTTTTATAAGTTTCATAATTTCCTTCTTTCTCCTGAATCAAATTCAGATTTATTAAATTTCTTAAATTATAGTAGTTCTTAGATTATTTTAATGAAAGGAATATAAAAAGAGTGGTTTAAAACCTCTCTTTTTATTTATTAAATAAAGCGAATTAATTCTTTCTTATTAACTTTGTTAAAGTAAGAAAACTTTTTCTTCCATAGTAAAAGATCTACCTTTTAGGATTTCAATTTCTTGAGATCTATCTTCTTCAACAATTTCAGATAATGAACTAATAACTTCATCTATTACAGAAAATAATTCTGAAACAATTTTCTCATCGTATGTTCCTTGATAGAATTGTTTGTCTAAGACTTCACAGTTTTTGAAACAGACTTAATGAGCTTAATCGTTCTGAGAATACGAATTTCAAATCGGTTTTTTTCCTTTATATTCTTGTAAACCGGTATCACAAAAGCTCTTCAAGAATTTGTATTCAAAACAAGACCCTCTAACGAGACATAATTTAAATCGAATGTGAATTTTAAATTCATTAAAGTAGAAATTGATTGAATATTGAAGGTAGGGGATTCTTCTGACTCAGCAAAGAAAAACGCAAGGCTTCCTTAAAGCAAAATTGCAAAATCATCAAAGAGCTTGTTATGCTCGAAATTAGAATCCAAGTCCACCCCGTCAACGTGCTTGCAACTTGAATCAGAACACTCAAATGATAAATGTCCAACGGAATGCAAAAACTCATTCTTAAACGTATAAAATTCATACGAATCGTTAGGCTTTTTTTAACTTTTGAAAAGAAGAATGAGCAAAAACAATCTTTTAAAAACTCGACTTCTTCAGAAGTTGAATAGTTGTTGTTTGCGAAGAATAAATTATAAATATCAGAAATGCAATCGAATTTTTCTAAAGTCGATATTTAGTGTGTGATCTTTAAGCGTTCCAAACGATTCAAGTATCGTTTCTTTTGAAAAAAACTCCTGCATAATCGCTAATTAGATATTTAGGATTTCTATCAAACTCATTATTCAAAAATAGACAACGCCACATCCTCTATATTATCAGCAACTGTGTTTTTACATTATCGCTTTCGAATAATGTTTCACAAATTTTTAAAATATTGTGATCATATTTGTTCCTCTCGGATTTGTCTAACCACAAATATTTCAACATACTGATTGTTTTTAAATCCTTAATTCTATCTTTTGATTAAACAGTGTTTTTTTGTTTTTTTCTTTAAAAAAACAGGAAACCAACTCATCTGACACTCTATATCTCAAATAATCTAAAAGTCCAATCTTATTTGAGATATCAATCAAAGACGGCTGTTCGATGATAAGACCATAAAAAAAGTTGATCGTTCGATAAATAACAATTTTGATACTTATGATAATATATAATGGTTACTAATCTTTTTGAGGTATTTAAAATAAAAATACTCTTACTATCAATAAGTTTGCTTCCTGGGTTTTTCTTCAATTCTCCAGCAATCTTTATCCTCAAGATATCCAATTACCTTTTTTTAAGTAGTCTTCGTATAATAAGTCGAGATGTAACAACATCGCTTTTTAATTTCCTTAACCATTAATTTTCCTTCTTTCTTTTTGATTAATTTTTAAAATTATACAAAAAAGTGAGAAATTCTCACTTTAACTTTTAAACTATTAAACCTTTTAAAAGTAAATATTTTTTTAGAGTATTCTTCGACTTTTAGACTTAAGAAATTCAATTAAATATTTATCTAAAAATCTTTTCTTGTATTTATTTTAGCAATTTCCAATCTTCACTGCCGATTTCACAACCATCAAGGTAAATGTCTTGGAGCACCAATTGAAAGAATTTACCAATAAAAATCTTTCTTCCTGTAATTTTATAAGGATCGCAGCCATTATCTTGAATATCACAAAATGACGGTGCTACAATTTCAGCAAAATCAAACTTGATTGATTTATCATCACAGAGATTAATGTTTGAAAATTCGATATTTTCTAGATCAACAAAAAACACGAATGTAATCCAACAAAGCCTCCTAAAAGATTCACTAAACAAGGATCTTGGAATGGTAATTCAGTCTCTGTCCTTTTTACAATATTTTTAACCAGATAGTCAATAGTATTATTATAATCTGAATCAAAAACAGTAAGAACTTCAGAAATCTCTACCTCTGAGTATAAAAATTTTAATTTGATCCGATATCCATTTTACAGAAAATTTCCCAAAACCACCAATCTCAGCCTTAAAACCTTCCCAATTTCGATACAACTGGGTTTGCTTCAAATTCATCCTTGTTGTGCATAGTATCGGACAACTTTATGATGGTGTAAATCATAGACCAGAATAAATCTCGTGAATCATCTGCCATATTTAGTGCTTTAATAGCAACGTCCTCAAAAGAAAGATATCTTTGATTTATTAGCAGAAATATTGGTAGAACTTTTTCGAAAAAAAGATGGATTAAGATTTGGTTTTCATTTGTTAATTTTACATACCTCTGATAATCATAACCCTTTTTACATTTTTAAGGTAGCAGAGGTTAAAGACTCACCAAACTCAACTTCATTTTCTAAATTTACAATTTTAGAATATATATTTTTAATAAATTCTTTCTTCTGAATAACATCCAGAACAGATTCGTTATTTTTCTGTATTAATCACAGTCATTCCCTGTTACATAAAATATACTAAAATGTATATTTTATGACTCTTTCTAAATTATTTTTAGAAATTCTTCTTGCTTCAACCTGTCTGATTTTGTCTTCACACTTTAAAATGTAATGTCTACTCTCATTTGATATAACAGTCCACAAGCTTAACTTCCCGTGTAACCCACGGTAGTGACAATTTTTAAACTGTAGTCAACACAGTATATTGTTTACATTGTCCTAAATTGATAGCAGCATTCACATCTCTATCGTGTTCACTACCACAATTAGAACAAGTCCAAAAACCTTTCACTAAGTTTTTAAATCTTTATACTTAAAACCACAATCAGAACATAGTTTGCTAGAAGGGTAAAAATCTATCTACCAATCTTAGTTCTATACCTAACTTTTACATAGGTTTTTTAAGTATAAACGGCTTTGATACCACTGAGCCTTTGAGATAGCTTTACTCAAATGACGGTTTTTCATCAAATTACGCACTGCTAAGTCTTCTATAACAATAGAGCTTGGTTTTCGCTCTAAAACTAAAAGAATGTAGTGCTTGTTGATTATATTCCGTCCGAATACGAGTTAAACGATCATAAACACGAGCCACTTTCAATTTCTGCTTTTTCAATGTTCTTGCACTCAGATAAAGGTTTCAACAACTTGTAAGACTTAAGTTGACCCTTTTTGGCTCCATTTTATAATAAACCTTATCAACCATATTCGCTTCATATTTCCGAGAAAGTTTTTCTCTGCTCTCGACGTAAACGTTGTTCTAGTTTTTTTAATGCTTAAAGTTCGATTAATAGAAGGCACAACCCTATCCTCTGTGATAAATTGATTTTTCAGACCAAAATCGATCCCCATAATATAGTCTGATAAGGGAATACGCTCATCTACTTCATCTTTACATAAGCAAGAAATATAATATCTTCCGTTTTTCATAGATATAGTTACAGAACTAATATTTGGGGGAATATACCCAAATTCTTTCAACTTTATCCATTTTAAAAACTGGCACAAATATACGATGGCGCTCAACTTTTATGGTGCCGATAAGGTAAAAATTTCATTTGAGCCTTTCTTTTTAAACTTTGGCTTCCCTTTACGTTTAGAAAAATAATCTCTAAAAAGCACGATCAGCATAAATTAAAGACTGTTTTATTGCTTTTACTTGGAACCTCCTTCAACCAACTTGGAGTTTCAGGATCATTATTGGTTCTCTTTGAATAATCAAAAGCAGATATGAACTTATTGCCCTAATCAGTAGATTTTTCCAAGTTTTTCAAATACAAACTTATTATAAATGTAACGAGTACATCCGAAAGTTTTATGTATCAGCTCGATTTGAGGTTTTGTTGGGTCTATTTCTGTTTTGTAAGCTTTCATTTTAAAGAAACCCCTTCTTATACTATTCGATATCCCATCATTGTAAGTTTTTTAGGTAAAAACCCAAACAGGAAAGCCACATCATTCAATTTAACAATTTAATCATAAGTATATTATGACACATATTAGTATATTTGTCAATATTTTTCAACCCTGTTTTGTTGCTCTTTCTACTGAAATAATTTCAGTTGTATTTTTCTTAAATTATAAAAAAAGAAAAAGCAGGGATAGTTCCCGCTTAATAAATCAACTTGATAAAGGATAGAACTTATACTTGTTCTGGTTTAAAAGACCTTTAGTGTAAAGCTCCAGTTCATCACTCAAAAATTCTTTTAAGGTCAGGATCGGATAAGAATCGCTCCTTCAGTTTAGCCCGGACTTCTTCGGTTCCGCCACAATCAGGATAACGGATATAGCTGATAATGAAGCGAAGTATTTTCCAAACAGTAATCTATATTTTTGATTTTATAAGACGATCTTCAATTTTATCCTCTGGTAGGCTTTGAAGATCAATAAAAATCTACAAATCCGATTGGGGCTAGATTTTTGAAGTCAAAACTTGTAACTCCCTTTTTATCTGAGAAGGATAATTCATCCACCTCGTGTGAATAAATACGTACATCGGCAAAATAACCCACTCAAAAACCAAAAATGATAAAGGTTCATCGATAATATCTTCAACAACAACTTCATTCTCGATCTCAGAGACTAAATTTTTGTATCCCATCACCCGAGTCATAAACAAAGTGTGGAGCTATAAAAATCCAACTCATTCTTTGAAAATATTTCGTTTTTGTTTTCACAAATCCAGTCACAAATAAACTTCCCGTAATTTTTGTATGCTATATTTCCAGACTTCTCAGATTCTAAATATAAATCAAAACCTTCGTCATAATCTTCATTGTACATTGTGTGTACAGAGTCGAATTATTGAAGCAATCACAGACCAAAACAAGTCTTTTTCGTCATCAGTCATCGATCTTGATTTTTCTAAAAATTCACGACACAATCCATTGTATTTCGTTACCTCTGATTTATAAAAATCATAAAAATTGGAAAGCAGTTTTCATCTGTTGCAATTTTTGAAATTAAAACCTCCGCTAAAAGATTCCTTAAATTCCGGATCCTTATCAAAAATTTTTAAATTTTTTTATCCAACTCTTTAATTTCTAGCTTCTCTTTCTGAACTTTTTCAAGAGCTTTATTATTCTCTGTACTAATCACAGACTGTACCTTCTTTTCTACTGGAGTTGTTCCAGATTTTTTTAATTTCTTTAATTATAACAGAAAAAAGAGTTATTCAAACTCTCCCTTTTTATCTTAATCAGCAAAAACAAAGTTCTTCACCTAAAATTTTCGAGAATGTTTTTATCAAAATCTTTTTGTGTGACTCAAAGAAATCTTCGAGGTAAAAATAGATTTTACTGGAATGTTATCAGAAAAGAGGATATCTTGCTGCACTCCAAACCAATGTTCTACATTTTCTTCGTAAAATTTATCTGAAAAAATAGCGTCGAACAAGAACATTTTTAATTTTGTAATTAATTCAGATTTTAGTTTTTCCTCACTTTTCCCATTCCATAGAAAACAACCCGGCAAAAAACATCATCTTCATCATAATGGCAAATTAACTCACTCAATAATGAGATGTCTGATACCATCAATCCATTAAATACAAACTCAACTTCTTTTTACGAATTTTTAAAAGGGCCCAATCGTATCGATCAAAAGTTTCGGTTCCTCATTAACCTCGTGTTGCTCTTCTAAAAAAATATTGACAACCTTTTCCTCTAAATTTATGACAAGATTGAAGAAATCGTCAGCATAAAACTTTTTCTTATCACAATTTCCACAAACAATCATACGCCAAGTTTCCGGGTTCTCTTCTAGAGATTTAATAATATCGTTAACATACTTTTAAATATAAAGACCTTTTGTCTTTTAATTTTTTTAGAAATTACCATTTTGTTTCCTTCTTTAAAATTATTTTTTCTTAAATTATAACAGAAAAAAAGTGAGAATCATCTCACTTTAGTGTTTTTTTATTTTCTTGAAATAGTGAAAAATGTGTTTGATTGGGAGCATATTTACGTTTCTTATTTCTTTTCTAGAAATTTTTAATAGAGACTCTTTAATCATTTCGACAATAAAAATCACTTTTCCTGCTTATATTTTGAATTGCTAAAAAAACTTGTTTATTGATGTTGCAAACCACAAATTCTGCGAAAATATTATTCAGATAATATAAATGATTTTTATCATCAAAACTAAAAAAATCATTGATAAACAAAAATCATCCAGTCCTTCAAAAGTATTCTGAGAAACCAGCTCTCTATTTTTGGAAAAATAACTACTCAAATCCTTAAGGTGATAATCTCCGTTGTCCTTTTTTTGAATAAAAGCAACAAATCACTCTTTTTGATATTTAAATCATCAAATTTAAACTTAGCTATATTTTCTAACAAAAATTCTACTCCAAAAATCTTTAAAACAACTTATCGGAAATTGCAAACTAAAAGTGTCGTGCTTGTTGATATAAAAAGTAAATTTCAGTAACTTTTTAGGATCATTATAAATCATCGTTTTAAAACTATTAATAGCGATTTCTTTGATAACCTTATCTTCAGATTCTGTTTGTTCAAAGAGTAACTTTTTGAAGTTCAAATCTTTGATAACCTCAAAAGTCACTTGAACAAATAAGACGATCCTGAAAACCAAAATGATATTGGTATTCAGGTGACTCCCTTACAAAGAAAAGCTCTAAGAATATAGTCCTTAACAAATTCAATACAATCAGTATTAGAATAGTTCTTGTGATCATCTTCTACTGTATTCGGAAACTCAAAACCCTTAAGATACAAGCCTTTGTAAATTATGCCTGGATTTTTCAAAATGTTTTTCCAGGGTGCATATAAGCCTCTTGAAAATAACTATTAACAAAACTGATCTTTTTCTTGCAAATTGATAACGACATCGTATGTGTCACCAAAAATAAAACTCAAACCAAACATTCCAATCATCATCTTGATCCAAGGATTTGACGATTCGGTTGGCGTACTCGAGGTACATCAAATCAGATGATTCGACACTCTCACTCTTTAAAACCATACTGTTCCTTCTTTCTATATAAATATTTTCTTAAATTATAAAAAGAAAAAAACTCAATAAAAAAATTGAGTCTTTAACGTAACCATTTCCGTCTAGCAATCCTGCCGACACCTATGATTTTATCAAAAAGAACGAGATCTGTCAATTGTTTTTTTAAAAAAATTAATTGTAAATATAGAAAAAAATTATGATATACTTAAAAGTAAGAGAACGAAAAATGAGAGGATCAAAAACCTGATGAATAAAACGAAAACAAATTATCACTGCTGTAATTCTGTCAGCTGCATTATTACCTGCTGTATCAATTAAAGCTGATACCGTTCAGTACTAGTACTGCTTCAGAAGTGAACGTGCAGAATGTGATTAAGAAAAGAAAAAACCTCCTTCACACACAATTAGACGATTATGGTCGCCCTTACAAGTCAACCTTTATTGGAAATGATGGTTTTCAAGAAGGAAAGCGTGTTGGTAAACCAGAAGAGCCAACAAATTTAAAAAGGTAAGTGGAAAAAAATCAAAGTTAGATCCCAAAACTTATTTGTGGGATCGTGGACACCTTTGTTGGTAATCAGTTTGCTGGGAACCCATCAAACGTTTCCGATAATATTGTAGGACAGACATCTTATACAAACCAAAAATTGATGACATACTTTGAGGGTGGAATGAAGAGTTCAAACGACAACGCACTTGATAACTGGCTATACCTTCACCCAAACTATTACATCGAGTATATTGTAACAGCTAATTATGATAGTTCACTCGATCAATACCCTCGCAGTATTACCTTGCGTTTTCGTGGGCTAGATAAACAAGGGAATCCTATCCGTATCAAATTACCAGACCCAAAAACTAGAAGGTATCGGATCACAAAAAGAAGAAGCCGATGAGTTTACTTCAGTAACGATTGATAATTTCTATCCAGGTTATCAAATTGATTATAAAACCGGTAAGGCAACACCTTATTCAGAGGCAACTACAAATAATCGTGATACGATAACTGCTGACATTGAAGAGTCTGATACAACTGGAGTTATTGAGGGTGACAAGCTGAAAAGAATTGCAGGAAAAATGCAAGGACTGTTCGTGATACAGTAAAAAAACGTGGTGATGACATCCAAGGTGGTTTTTAACCAAGGTAAAAATTTCCTACAACAAGTTATCGACTTTTTGGTCAATTTTTAGAAAAACAATAAAAGAGAGTTATTAAACTCTCTTTTTCATTTCAATAAATCATCTTTACGATCTGTGATTTCAACTCTTCCGTCAAGATCAAGTCCAAGCAACTTGACTTTTTTTCAAAACTTCATCAACAACATTGACAACAAAATCCATACGCTTATTGGGTTGAACTAGCTTTATGTTACGAATAAGTTTCTTATAAACACCGGTTCGTTTACCATTAAAACGAACATCTGTAACAAAAATATCCAAGAATGGAATGAATTTACTTTCCAATAAAATCTTCCGGAAATTGAACCTTACTAGTTTGTTCTGTCCGAAGAATCATACTAGAATAAAGTTCTTCTCGAATAATTTCATCCGTTTTCAACATCCCGTTTGGGGATGTTTTGTACGTATTAACAACCATTTTTGCAATAGCCTTGTGGCGATATTTGTTTTTAGACATTGTAAAGTCCCTCTTTTCTACCTATTAATAGGATTTTTTTATTTTTAAAATTATAGATAAGAAAAACAACAATAACCCCTAATTTTTATTTAGGGGTTATTGTTGTAGATTTAAGATATTTATCTAGCAAGCCAAACAGCAAAGTTCATCTTGGCAATTAAAAACGCTCACCTTTAGATTCCTCCCTGAACATCCCGTGAGGTAAATCATCATAAATTGATTTATTCTCCTTCCAATCATCTTCTAAAGTTGCAACCGAATAAGACGATACTGAATTTTTTTAATAAGTGGAACCAATAATTCCAAAAAATTCATTTGGTGTGATTCGTTCAAAGATTAAGCAGAAACAGGCAATAAAATACTGTTTTCGATAATTCAGGTAATCACTATCGTTAAATAGAATTTTCCAAATTGAAATATTGTTTTGTGTTACAACCGGAAGTTGCCCAGTTTGAAAGTTCTTTTATTTTGAATTAGGTTTGTAAAAAAACTTATCAATGTAACCAAGCATTTCTTTTTTTATCAATTGCTACAAATTCATCATCGTTAGGAAAACTTTCTTCATCTCCCGAATCAACTGTGTCAGAAAGAATCGCCTTCGTATTTTGGCTTGATTGGATCACTCAAAACTAAACTTGATGGCAAGTTTTGACCGAAAATAGTTTTTTCCCTAAATTTTTGAAGTAAAAACTTATTTTGATTTTTATCAAAAAATAATGTAAGAATAAAAATCAAAAAGGATTTACATCTGATGTTACCTTTGTACCTCTAATTAAATAAACTAACGGGTTAAAAATATCTCCAAAGCCTTCCTCTACGATACCACTTTCAACTTCGTTAACGATAGTGTGGAAATGCTTTAAGGTTCTCTTACCAATTAGCCCACGATATTTTCGCTCTACATCATAAATATTACTGAGAGAATCACTATTATACGTGTCGAGCACGCAATCTGTAACTTCCCACAAGTATTCAACAATCAAATTAAATTCTTTATCTTCAATGTCGCTTTTTAAGAAATCCACAACAACAGATTTTTGATTCTGATAATATTTATTCACTCGTCCTTTATTTAATTCAGAACGAACATTCATAACTGAATTTGTTACAGGTAGAAGTAAATCGTCCTGTAATTTTTCAGTAAAAATTTTTATCGTCTGAGATAAATTCAGAGATGGATTTCACCCATTCGATGAAACCTTTATTTTTCTCTTTGTTTTTCGATACCCTTTAAAATCTGATGATTTAATCATACAATCTGCACCTTCTTTCTAAAATCTCAACAATAAGATTATTTTTCTTAAATTATAATAATGAAACAGAATAAAGAACCATCCAGAATTACCAATATTCTTTAAGTTCATCTTCTTAATTTCTTTTCAGAATAGATTTCTTTTCTGAATCAACCCTCAGATTCATCAAAATATTTCCTAAAAATTCTTTCAGTCGCTAGCACTACATCTGAAATGATTGTAGGAAAAATTAAAAATTCTCTTAATTTATTTAAGTAAAACATACTAGCTTTTATATATAACAGTTTTTATTATTTTATTCTAACAGAATTGAGCTTGTAAGTCAATCTATTATGACTAAAAAGAAAAAGACCTCTTAGGGTCTTTTTAGTACCAACCACGAGAGTACTAATTTACACCAGCGAAAGATCCGTATCTTTCGTGAACGTATTTGTACATCCACATCAACTGGGTGTAAGGGTTTGTGAGGTAATCATCACCAACACTAGCCATTTTATTTCCCGGCAAACTTTGTGGTAGTCCGTAAGCACCACTTGAGGGGTTGGTTGCATAAACATTCCAACCAGACTCTCTTGTGATGATATCCGACCAAATAGCCTTTTTCTGAATCACTAACCCCAAGATCAATTACAATTTGTTCAAATGCTTCTTTAGCTTGATCAGCTCTAAACGCTTTCGTTCCAGAGATGTGCGATCCTTGTCTTTGAGAACCCACTGATTGCGAATTTCCTTGATTTTCTTTTGAATTTCCTGCAATTCTTTCAGCTTCTTTTTGAGCTTCCTCCGCTTTCCTCTTGTTAGCTTCGTCTGCTTTTTTTCTTTTCTTGCTCAATTCGTTCCTCCTCTTCCTTATCTTTCTTTGTGTTTTTCGTTTGAGAGAATAACTGCCTTATTCACTAATGAACTAACCTCTGCTTTTGACCAGGATTGTTCAATTTTCAATTTTATATTATCTGCATTACTTTTTTTAAATTTAATCCAGAAATATCAGCAATTCCTTTATCCTTTACTTCGTCGAAATCAAATTCAGCAACATCAGATTTACTGATAGGGTGCTGAGAGTACGTTTCAAAATAAAAACTTCAGATTTATTATTCGCTGTAACTGAATCAGAATATAAAAAACTGGCGACTGCAAGTGTTGCAGATGTTAATAGTATCTTTCTTAATTTCAGAATAACTCACCTTCCTATATTAATTTCAGAAATTATAGGTAATCTTCAGGATTTACATAGTCAGAGTACAAGTTTGTTGATAAACCTAGATGATCCCTTTTTGCAAAATTACTATTCAAATTTCAAAAAAATACTTTCAATTTTATCACTGTTACTATTTTAGTAAAAAAACAATTCTGTGCAAATTACAGAATTGTTACAAGCATTATTTTATTGGATTAATTGATTGATGTTAATATCGATTGGAGATACTGGAATTATTTCAGATGAAATTGATACGTTTTTATTGCGGTTATATTTACTATTCAGTAGTTTCTCACGTCTCTCATCTTCAATAGGCACAGACCTAAAATTAACTGCTGACTCAACAACAATCTTCTCCACATCCCTAAAAACAAATCAAAAAGTTTAAAAAAACTATGCTTTGAATTGTATTCGTTAATTAACCCTGAATGAACTGTGATAACGGTGGCTTTTTGGGTTCAATCCTCACCAAAATATTCAATTAAAAAAATTTGAAGTATGTATCGTAAAATGAGTTGATATTTTTCAAATCTAAGTCTATTTTTTTAGAAAAAAATCTGTTGAAGTTAGAATTTGTGTTAATTTTAGGTTAAGACTATATCGATAAATAAGTGCCAAAAATTTTGCCTGATATTAAATCATCTTTTTTTATATCCATCATCAACGAGTAGACGTTGATGTCTTTCCATAGCTCTTTCAATTATTTCATTATTCTTATCAGTAGAAAAATAAACTGGGAAGGAATTGTTAGAGAAGTCTGATAACGTTCTAAAAGATAACAATTTGTTTTTAAATTGTCTGGCAAAATATTTGATAATTTCTCCACAAATATTTTCAATTGTGTAAAAAAAGTTTGTAATTAATGTGATAAGTGCTTGCCACACTTGAATAAGGATTCTCCCCATCGTGAACGGAAATCCCAATCAATTCACAAATTGCCAATTCAAAAAGAATATCCTTTTCTTCTTTTTGTAAAGTTGTTTGCTATTTTACAAAAACTCTCTTGTGAGCCAACGAGGAAGAACGTTTGCTGTTTTTCGTAAATACACTTAGTAAACTATAAAAAAACATTCCATTTTTACCTGAAGATTATTCCAGTTATCGATTGACTTTTTATACAATTCTACAACTTTGTAATATCCGCCTTTTGTTTCTTCTGAAAACATATCCTCTAATGTGAAGCTAAATTCCTCTGGAATTTCTCCGTAATAGTGGAATAATGTGGATATATAAAAAATAGTTATTGATAAAACTATCAAAGAAACGCCCACTAATTTCAGATTTACTGTAATAAGAAAAATACTCCACACAACGCAATTTCTGGCAACATTATTTCCTTGATAAAATAGAGCACATACTTTCTCAAGGGTAAAAACATTGAGATCAGAATGGATATCTAAATTGATTGCTAAGAAACCACCACTCAAAAATAATGTAATCTGAAACAGACCCGTTTTTTTATAGTTGAATTTTTCATCAACCCAGTCTCTGACTTCACTTGAGGTGTATAAACGGTCAGGTTTTATATCTCTTGTTTTATATACCTCAATTTGGTTTTTCTTAAAATTTAAGAGAATTTCAAGCGATTCATCATCCTTTCTTTCATCGCAAAAAAGAAGGACATTATCCAAACTTGATTTTATTTTCTCTATTAAAAAATGTTGTTATGTTATTTTCTTTTGTTGAATTCAATACCAAAACCCACACCTAGTCTTTCAATTTTTTATTACTACTTTCTACTTAATATAATAACATTGTTTTTGTCAATATTTCGGGAACATATTCTCTCTACTATAATTTAAGAAAAATAATAGCTACTGTTGTAGCTTCAGAAAGAAGGAAAAAATTAATGAATATTAAAATTTTAAATTTAAATTTTTAATAAGGATAATCTTGAGTCGGAGATTAAGGTTCAAACGGAAGATGTGGTTCTTGTTCTTGACATCAACTACAACGACTTGGAATTGTTGGATGAAGACAAATCTCCATTCTGTAATATCGAAAGCAAGTTTGAAAAAGCACAATTATCTACTTTCACTTAAAAAGTGATACCTGCCAAGTTCAAGAAACTGAAAAATTCAAGAAGTTTATTGCTTTTTTTTGAAAAATCCAAAAAGTTCAATCAAAAAGTATCTTGACGATATCAACCCAATGGATCCTGACACTATGTTTCACGGTGCTCCGTATGAATCATTCGTGTCAGAAAAATCAAAACTTTGGATTTTGGGAGGATTAAAAGATGATTAGTACAAAAGAATTTTTTTCAGATTTCTTTTCCCGAATTAATTAAAAAGTTAATCAAGGATCTTGATGATGATAAGGTGTTAGGGATAATCCTTTTAGAGTTGCAAAGGTTTACGTCCTAGTTTATTCTATCAGTAAAGATGAGTTTTTCTTATCTAGTGAATCAACATTTGATAGGAAATTTCGTGATTTTTTTATTCAGGTATGTTCGACGCCGACCTGATCCCTCTTTTTCGACTTCAAGACGGAGAGTTTTTAGATAAAACTCCGAAACCAAAGTTTAAAGAAAAATTAAAAAGTGTGGTTGAAAAGATATTAATAATAATCTTTTAATCGACTCTTATTGAGGGAATTTCATTCTTCGAGTCTATTAGCGGAGAAAATTTTAAATCAAAAAGAAAACACTCTTCTGAAGAGTCTTCTAAAAAGGTTCAGCAATCCGGAAACAAAAACATCTTTGATGAATTAAATTTAGAACATCCGTTCTACAAACATCTAACGAATTTATTAAAAGTTGAATTGGATCAGCTAACTCTCGAAAGGTTTTTTCCGGAGTTTACGATGTTCATCATTATCAATGTTTCTTCTCGAAGAAAGATAATGGCGGTTTTATCAAAGAGCTATTTGGTTCTGACTATTCAAAAGAGTTTCTGAATAATTGTTATAAAATTTTTAAAGATGATAATCTGGAGCTTTCTTATCTCTACAACCTAAACCCGGATCTTCACATTTGGGATGATAAGTTTGATGAGATTAGCTCGAAGTTCTTCTTTGATAATCAGTATCAATTTGTTGGGAAATCTGATCTCGAATTGTTTGTTGCAAAAAACTTCTAGAAAAAGGAGAAAAAGGTTTTATTTGAACATTCTGATTTTTATTGAAGCTGTATCTTTCCTTGATTTGATTAAGGAAAATAAAAACTTAACTGTAAAAATTACAGATGGTAATGCAGGTGAACTAGCCGAGCTTTCAGATTATTATGATGAAAGTCGAGTTGAGTTACTTCGAACAGCACTTATCAGAAAAACAACCTTTACGTTCCAATTTGTTTACCAGAAGATGAGCAAGCAACTATACTAGAATATTACAAGGAATATTCTGAAAACACTCAAGTTGAAATTGCTGAGTTTTGGTGTGATGTTGTGGATCTTTTATCTTCTTACAAAGAACTTCTTTGACGCAGGATTTTTCGGAACCTTAGATCTAGAAAATGTTATTTTTAGAAGAATATCAGGAACAACGTAATATGGATATAGAGTTAGAATCATATCGTTACAGATAACTAAAAAGGAGTTAAAACTCCTTTTTATTTTTACTGATGGTTTACAAACATATTGTAATTTTTCCCGCTCTTATCACGTTTTAATAAGGACATCGATATCCTTTAAGGCAAGTTTTTCTTGTGTATACAATTTTTAGAGATGATGATTTTATCACTTGCTAAGATAGATCCAATTTTTCGGATAATCAATAAACACCATCCTTTGTCTTACTGGATAATGAATGATCTCCTCTGAAACCTCTAAATTACCAACAGGGATTTCAATTTCCTTGCCTTTGATATTAGGATCATCAGAAAAGTATTTGACAAAAAAATGGAAGAACTTTCTCCATTTTTAACTCTAACAACTTCACCATCCACGATAACCTTTTGAATTTCAAACTCTTGATTGTTTCTTTTTAAATAAAGTTGTAAACCAAGTTCTTCTTCTGGTGTAAGTTCAGATGGTATTTTGAGCTAGACAACTGAAGAAGGATAACTCCCAAAACCGTTACAGTAATTAATAATATAGAAACATTTGAATTATTTTGCGATTGATTCTGATGATTGAACACCAATAAATTTCAATACCGGTTCTTTAGATGTATAAATAAAATACGAAGGCAAAACGCCAATCAAAACAAAAACGAAGGACAACCTATCAAATAATTTTCTCTTTTATCAAATAAGTTTTTAAATTTTCTTGCATACTTTCGATTCTCACTGGTTTCAGGAAGAGAAAATCCGATTTGCTGTTAATAACCTTTCGTTTTTTCTAGACCGTTTGTTAATTTTTCAGATTTCAAAACGACAGCTCCTTTACTTTTTGATAAAAACTATTATATCATCTTTTCTCAAAAACAGGTCAAGACTATATAATTTTATAAAAATTAATACAAAAAAGAAAGAAGGAAAAGTAATATCTAAAAATAAAACAAAAGAAGTGAAAGTTGGGAATATCATTGCTAATATTTTTTTGAAGAATTATTGAAAAGGATTTGATGTGGAAACAATTAAAAGAATTGTCTAAAAGTTTGGACCTTTCAAAAACATACAGCAAAAACAACTTTAAAAAATACTATTATTTTAATTGAATCTGTTCAAAAAGAAAAAAGAGGATTAAGAATGTTTATCACCAGATGACTCTGGAAGAGTTACAGAATTTTCAACCGTCTGGAGTAATTTCAGAGAAAAATCATCTTTGACTCTCTGAATAATTTCAGTGATGAGAATACAACAAACGGATTTTTCTCCTGAAGTTATCACTTATTCTGGGAAGCTGTTTGCAGTCAATTATGGCCTCTAGAATTGTTTCAGAAAACAAATCAAAGCTGGAACATTCCAAGTGGAAATCATTGTCCAATCGGATCAAAAACAAAAAGAGCAAGCTATTACAGATTTGCAAAACTCACTCAAAAACTTTTATATTAAAAAGAGGTCTAATAAACCTCTTTTTGATTAATATCCACCGTAACTGTATGTTCCCAAGAACGAAGAAGTGCCCAAATATCACCACCAAATCGGTTGTTTACTTGATTATTAATAAAGTTTTGGTGTGATGATGGTGTGTCATACCCCGCATATCCGTCACCGGTTTGTCCAAAACCAGCACCTTCAATTCGGTGAATAACGAACACAGCCTCTTCCACAGATAACGCATTAATCTTTTGCGTCAACTCCATACTGAGCGTGATACAAGAGCCGTTTGCGTGCCCTGGAATACCAAGTAGGAGATTGATAACCTCTTGAGCTCTAGCTGTTGCAGACTCAACAAGCAATCCATCTGCACCAAAAATAAGGACTACCAGTTCCTGTTGAAGCAGGAGCTGTATAAGACTCTTCTGAATTTTGAGAAGAATAATTTTACAGAAGATTGCTGTTCAGCCTTCTGCCTTTTTGTGCTTCTTTTGCTGCTTTTTCTTCTTTATCTTTAACTTTCTTCTCTAATTCTTGAATTTGTTTTTGAAGTTCTTCTTCTGATTTAGTAGCAGCGGATAGATCATCTTCTGCTTTTTGTATCTTCTTTAACCTTATTAACGGTTTTCTTCGTTGACTCAAGGTTTTGACTGGCAACTGCTTGTTTCAAAGCAAGGTTACTCAACGTTTCTTTTTCGTCTTTCAGTTCTGGATGATCAATATCAACCTTTAGTGTTTCAATTTTTCACGAATATCATCAGAATTGTGATATTAGAGTCGGCGTCTACAATTCTGCTTCCAACAAAAATACTTGAAACAGCAACGGCGGTTGTCAATCCAGCTTCAATTTTTCTTCTTACTAAAAATAACTATTCACCCCCAAGTTTTCTCTTCCAGTTCTTTTTTCTTCTGTTCCAAGCCCATCAACAGCTATCTTCTTCTCGGATAATTGATTTTTCAACTTCCGTTTTCTTAGTTTCGGCGTCTTTTTAGTTCAGTCTGAACCTTGTTGTGATTTTCTTCAATTTCACTTGTTTCAGTCTTTTTGCACGATCTGTTTCTTCTGTTAAAACAGTTTGTGCCTCACTAAAAGCGAACCTTTTCGTTGGTGTTCATTCACCAAAAACAATTGGTGTAGCTAATACTAATGAGAATGATACCAAAATTCCGATAACTAATTTTTCGTTTGTTTTTATTTTTCAAGATAATCCTGTTACATAAAATACACCAAAAGATATATTTTATGATCCTTTCTAATAGAAATTCTTCTTGCTTCTACCTGTCTGATTTCATTTTCACACTTTGAAATGTAAAAGTCTACTCTCATTTGATATAACAGTCCACAGAGCTTAACTTCCCGTGTAACCCCACGGTAGTGATAATTTTTAAACTGTAGTCAACACAGTATATTTTTCACATTGTCCTAAATTGATAGATACACTACTAAGTATTCTGTAACAATAGAACTTGGTTTTCGCTCCAAAACTAAAGAATGTAGTACCCTAAACAATTAGCTGTATCATTCAATTTAATAATAAAGTAGAATTTAATGTATCAGTTTGTTTTTTCAATAAATTTACTCCTACTTTATTATTCAATCTAACAAACTCACACTCTATATTATCACTTTTGAATTTTCAAAATGTCAAGTTCTTCATTTTTATTTGACTTGAACCATAAATACAACAGTATGAAAGTCATCTGTTAATATCTTTCTAACTCCCTCGTGTGTAGTAGGGTTGAGTTAAGACTTCAACCATACTATCCTTAATTTTTATTGTTTTTATTGTGTCTGTATTTATTACAAATCAGTAACATCTTTTTATTTCAGTTTGATTAAATCACGAAAATAATTTCAGAAAGATGACTATCATCTAACGGTGGAATCCGGTTCCCATTCTCATCAATTAAAAATTGCAATTGTGCCAATCCTTTTATAAGATCTTCTCTATTGATAGAATAAGGTGTAATTTCTAAATTGGATTTACCAGACCAGTTACTAAACCAGGAGAAATTTCTTATCCTGTCTGAAAATATATCAGTAGAATAGTTTAATAACTGAGCAATATCTTTTATTGAATAATTTTTCTTGAGTTTAGAAATTTAATTCCACCCACGTTTACCAATTTTTCTGATTGAATTTCTATAAAAATTACGGTCTGGAGGTAATAAAGATGATAACGGAAGAGCTGGAATTAATTTAGAATCTAGAAAGTTATAAATTGATTCAGGAGATGGATAGTCTCTCTCTCTAATTCGAATTAATGGAATATCATTCTTTTCACACCAATCTTCTTTTTCCTTATCTCTTTCTTTAATTGACTATCTCCAAATAAAACCTTATCTGTATAATGTTGTTCTCCATCATACTCGATTAAACAAAACAAGTTTCTGTTCTTGATGGCCCATCTCCAGAAAAAGTGCGATATCAAATCTCAACCGTCCGTCGTGAGAATATTCCTCTTGAAACTTGACTCGTCTACGAGCAAAGCCCTTCTTTAAAATAAGTGAATTTTTGAGATAATAGGGCATTCTGCACCCCCTTAACCTTGTGGTTGTTATATTATATCAAAAATGTAGTTTTTGTATAATATTAAGCTTTTAACTAGAGAAATTAAAAATTCTTCGACATCTATCATCAGTTTTTATCAACAAATTTGAACTCCTTATAATAAATAAATTACTTAATTTTGGAAATTTAGAAATCCAAAAATCTTAAACCGAGTTTCTTTTTCATAGATTGATTTTTGTTTTGTCAGAATCATCTGATTAATAGAAGGTATCGTCCTGATTGATATATATCAATTACCTTCATGAAAATTTCAGATGTTGATTGTTTAATATCTCTGAAAATTCATTTTTGTAAAACAATAATTGCTCAATAATTATTTGTTTTTGTTCAGATGGAGACAGGTAAAAGTGCGAATCTTCTTTCATATTTACCTTATATAAAAAGTATTCGAGATATGTGAGGAGTTTCGTTTTAAAAAGAATGGTGTTTTTACTTTTTGGAAATCCGAACATATTTGTTGATATATTACAATAATTTTCTAAAAATAAACAAAAATAAATTAGAAATATTTTCTTTTGGATTTAATTCAAAACCTCTATTTTTCATAAAAATCTTCTTCGCTGAAGAAACAAAGTGTTAATTTTTCTTTATTATTTTAGCATTTTTGAATTGTAAGTATAATAACTTTTTCAAAGGATAAGTTTTTCAAAGGGTTGTTATATCTTTATATCTACAGAATGAATTTTTCAATTAAAAATCAAAACATCTTTTGTTTTAAGGTTGATATTAAAGTTTGAACTTACAGATCAATAATAATTCATCAAACACATCATCTGTAAATATATATTTTAGAAATTGCGTGAGATTCCACTTTTTATTCAGAAGGAAGGTGACGTTCTTTTCCAGAATCACTTATTATAGTAACTTAAATTTTTATAATGTCATCATCTTCATTCTTTTTCAATAGAAACACGATAGTTGTTTATTTTTATATAAAAACATATTCCTTGAAAAACATTATCCGCAAACGGAAGGGACATTGTATATTTAGGTTCTAATATTAGATGATCCGAATCTAAATTGTAATTAAAAATCATAATGATTCTTTCTTAAAATTAAATCAACCGAAGAGTCGATTCCATTAACCAGAAATAAAAACAAAACGTTTCAGTTTTTAAATATTTGTAATTTTTAGTTTTGAGATTTATTCAATCTTTCTGTTGGATCTAAAATTATATAAATCTGAATCCCAATTTGTTCTTGGTGAAATCCAATCAAACCATTCTGAATCTATTTTAGTATTAATATCATTCTGCTAACCGCTTCAGGCTTTTTGTATAAAATCTGTTTCTGTTATAGAATTTATTTTTATTATCAGATGTTTTTAAAACCATTTCAATCCCTTTCTTATATATTCTAGAATATCACATTTTTATATTTTTCAAATCAAAAAGAGGACAATCCTCTTTTTGAAATATTTTTATTGTCTTCTTACTTGATCACTAATGTATGCAAATAAAATGTGCTATGTAACAGTGATAAATTTTTTGTAAGGTATAGGGAATTTATTTACAAAGAATGAATTTTTATAAAAAAACATCTGTCTTTCGATAAACACTTCCACTTTTCAAATATAAGATTGGGTTCACTGATGGTATTTTTTTCCGACTTTGTATAAAAATCATATTTTTCTAAGAATTTTAAGTGGTACTTGTTTAACACTGTTAAATTCAGAATAACAATACTCCAACTGTTCCAGAAGAATTTGTTTTTGCTCAATCAAAGAAAAGGGCATTAATGTACTATATTGATTTTGTATAAACAACATCTGTGGAAAAAAAGACATCAAGCCATTGATTGATCTGTAAAAACATTGAAGTAGTTTGTTGCACCTTTAAAACTATCTCTAACAATAGAAAAACAATAGTTTTCCACAAGAAACCAGAAAAAATCATTTTGATAAATCTCCGTCTGATTTTGATGGATAAATATTTGTATATAAAATATTATTTTCACCAACAAAAACTCTTGTAATTTTTGAAGATCAGAAAAAGAACATTATTTTTAGAAGTTGACTGCCTATAATAATAGTTAAGCCACAATAGACGTTCAAATTTGATAACATTTTTAGGAAAGGTTCATTTTTATCATCATTAAATAAAAACAGATTTTTGAGGTTCTAAATTTTGACTAAAAATCTAAAAAGCGAAATCAACAAAAATTTCATCAAATACTTTATCAGGAAAATAGTTTCCGAAATTAGAATTATCTGAAAAAGTTCATACCGTACAAATGACAATTTTTCGAATTAGAATTATCTTTTTCATCAAAAGGATAGATTACCCAATCCGATTTCATCTTTTTATCAATATATTTAATTGAATATTTTTATCAAAGATTTTGCAATATTGTATCCGTTAACGATATAGGTTTGTGAATTGATTTGAAAAATACAGTATCAGAATGGAATTAGATAACGTATTCCTATTTCAGAATTTATCCAACAAGCCATCATTAACTTTTTGATAAAGTTACATTTACGTTCTCGTTTTTCTTTTTAATATGAGGCTAACTGTCAAATCTAGTTTATTGATTAAGATAGAAAAGTCAAAAATGCCATCACTATATCCACTCAAATTTCCGGATAAACCATCTTTTGTTTGTCTTCTTAATTCTATATCCCAACACTTTCTGGAATTAATCCAGTCAAACCATTCTGAATCTGTTCTAGATTGAATTTCTTTCTGTAACTCTTTAAGATTCTTATAAAAGGTTGTATCTGTTAAAGAAAAATTCAAATCTTCTGTTTTTAAAACCATATTTTACACGCTCCTTTTTATCATTTTAGCACAAAATGATAAAAATCAATAAAAAGAGGATGAACCCCTTTTTAAAATTCGATATTATTTGGTGAGCATACCATTTGAAAGACACCTGACCCAAAAAGTTGTTGATTTCAGGAACACCAATTGCAGAGAATTTTGTTCCAGGGCTCTACTTCACGAGGGAAGCTCATCCAGGTGCGTTCCATACAACGATGTCGATACCTTCTTTTTGTAAGGTACTTCAAGTGAGGTTTTGAGTTCACCCTTGTTCGCTTTACCCATTTCTTTAACTTGGTCAATGATTAGAGTTTTTGACTTCGACAACTGGATATTGGAATCCAGCACCAAACAGTGCATGTGTATTCAAATCCGCAAGAAATCAATATTTACTTCAGATGGTTTCAAATTGAGGTCTGGGATCTTTTTATTAGAATAATCTTCTGGAATAACCTTATCAAATTTGCTTGCTTAGTCTTTTCAGTAAACTCATCCAGATTTTTCGTTGGAATTGATAAACCAGCAGCCCTGAGTGTCCACCCATCTTGATAGTTAAAGTCACGAACAACCCCTAGATTTTTCAATAAGATTGGAAACCTTCAGGACAACGAGCGGAACCTTTCAGAACATCATTGTGGCTTTCTGTAAAATACTACAGAAGGACGGTTGTACTTTTCTGTAATTTTTCCATCACAAGACCAATAAACCCATCGTCCCAACAAATCATCACGAATAACAATGGATGATTTTTCCAGTATGAGTCCGTTTCGTTGGCACGTGCAAACGCTTCGTTAGAAATCTGCTTACGTTTTCATTTACACTAATGAAATTCAGCTTTTCACGAACTTCAGCAGTGCTTGTTGATAAGAACATTTCAACTCCTGCACTGGCGTCACCAAATACACGGCTTTGCGCATTTCAACATTGGTGAGAATAAGAAACGAAAGTCCTTTTTCAGTAAATACGTGATCCGCTTCTAACTTCTTAGAACGACGCAATGACTCAATCATAGCAACCCAGCCAAATCGAAGTTTGTGTTTGCTTTGATTATTAAAGATATCCAAAGCTTCTTTTAGGTAAACTCGGTTTTCATAAGTTACATTCATAACGTCAGAAATAACAGAGATACCAGCAAAATCCACAAACGATTCAAATTCTTCAAGATGTTCAGGACAGTATTGCTTTGCAAATTCACAGAAGAGTTTATAGCTTCTAACTGTTCCAGAAATACCCTTGAACGGGTAATTATCATCTAAACGGTTAGGGTTAACGATAATGTCTGCTTCTGGCAGCTTACCATTATCAAGTGGTAAGTGGTGAGTCAGTAATAAGCAATTTCAAACCTTTTGTTTTGCGTATTCAGCAGCTTCAAATGCTACGATACCATTATCACAGGTGATAAGAACATCTGTTTTTGGATTACGCAATAACACCTTATCGATAACTTTTGGCGTGATACCATAACCATCTTCGAAACGGTGAGGAATATAATACACTAACCTTCGCGGGGTTAGGATTATCCAGTTTTTCGTTAAGATACTTGATTGCAAGCAACAAGAATCGATACTGTGATGATGTTGAACTCACACCATCTGTATCATAGTCTCCAATAATACAGATACGTTTTCCTGAAGTGACAAGCACCGCAATTTCATCAATGAACTTCTGTGCGTCATTCATCAATAAAACACTTGGGATTTGTTCCCGAGTCATATTCAAAGCTAAAGGGATCTTTTTCAATCCCGGTTTGCTGGATATATATTTTTACATTTTATCCATTATTTTTACCTTCTTTTTCCTCCGTATTTTGATACGAAATTTTTATTTTTCTAAAATTATAAAGAAAAATCCTACTGAAATAAATTCAGAGACTCCTCTTTACGTTCGGTTATATGAATGAAAAATCCAAATAAAAACAATACGTTTGGCAATCCTCAGTGTGGGAGTTCAGACCCACAACCCTACGCTTAGAAGGCGTACTCTTTCAGTTGAGCTAACCGAGGTTACTAATGCCTCAAAGAAGGCTTTTATTATTTCATTTTATTTTTAAAATTTTAATTGGCTTTTTGGGCACTTTTCCCAATTCTTTTTCTTAAATTTTTCAGATCAATTTTTCTACCGCCTGAATTTTTCTTAGAAATAATTGTCGCTCCAACAGCACCAGCCAAAAGTAATCCACCTGTAACAGCACCAGCAATTTTGATTTTTATTCAAAACGCAACCTCCCAACTAACTTTTATATCTATTATATCTCAATTTACTTATTAAGTCAAGATATTATAATTTTAAAATACATACAAATATGTAGAAAGATAATTAATGATAGAAATTGACCCAAAAGAAATTATCCACTATTATGTGGATGGAGGGTAAAAATGCCGGGTTGGCGTTGCTGCTTTTTATTCGTAAGGGGTTTGGTTTAAATCCTCATCAAAAAGTACGTATATACAGATCGTCTAGAAAAATCTACAACAGATTGTGAAATTCGTGCAGTCGAGTTGGCAGTGAGGACGCACAGAAAAAATGGATTCGATTTGAGTAAAAGTAGTAATTCACTCAGATCAAATTGCTCTTTCTCGATTTAAAATCAAAGACAAAAGTCTCGTTTGTATAAATTCCGTGAGGAATTGAAAGAGATTAGTGTTAATGTTGTGTATACTCAATCTACACGACTTAGAGCAATATAAGAATACGCCCAGAAAACATCCCAAAGCGTATTTTTGAACAGTTTGGCCGTTCACAATTTGGTGAGTAAATCGTTTCGAGTTGAAAATCGATATCAAAACCATTTGTGCAAACGGAACAGAAGAAGAAACGCAACAATAACTAAGTTGCGTTTTTATTTACTTTTATTATTATTCCACAGATTCTACAACTATTATTCTTGGGGTTTTGTCACCACTTTTATAAAAGTAGTATTTTTAATCGGATATTTGTTGGTTCTTTACTTAAATCATTTAAGTCTCTGTAAACATTATTATTTACGTTAACATTTGTTCCTTTTTAAACGATTATTATCAAAAAAGGCTTGATTGAAAGATGGTTTTTCCTTATAAACATTGACAGAGTAGCCTCTTTTGCCAATCAACTAACTCCGTCTGTAGCAAACTAAGCATATCCATCTTTACCTATCCTTATGTTTTTCATTCCCTTCTCAACAAGAACAACCTCATCTATTTCAGTTATTAGATTGGAATTTATATAAAAATCTGAAACTCCAATGTATGAAAAAAATAATGACTAAAAAGGACAATATCATCAAAATGAATGATCTTACAAATTGACTCTTTTTGTGATTGAGAAGTTGCTTTTACTTTTGCTCTTTTTCCCATAAATAATCCACAATAAAAACAGAAAATCACACCCATTCCGAATATCAAGAGAATCAATACAAAGTTCTTATTTATTAAAACCGTATCAAGGAAAAGAAGCAATTTTATTTACCGTATCTGAAAAATCCATCTAACCACCCCCTTAATAACTAACATTAAAATCTTCAACATCATCCTCTTTTTTTAAAGTTTCAATATAAACGTTATCACTAGAACCATCCTCGTAAAAATATAAGAAGTTTTGATATACTCTTCTTTATTTTTTTAATAGCTTCCAACTGTTCTTTCGAGATAAAATATCTTTTTGTTGGAATCTTATCTTCTTTCTTGTCGTTGTGGTAAACGTCTAGTTCGTTTTTCTAAATTAATTTTGATTTTATAGCCGTCAGCATTTTTTTAATAGTTAAATCTTTATTTTTCAAAGAAACTTGTTCCACTTCAAGATATTTTAGGTATGCGTTTCCATTGGTTATGTGGATTTCATCAATCGTTCCTAAAAACAACAGGGATGAACATTATTGCAAAACTCAAAGAAACAACTATCAATAATATTTCTGAAATTTTTACCTAATTCATTATTATTTTTGATTGCATTTTTATTTGTATCTCCGTACAATTAAAAATATACCACACATATTGCACTAAACGCCATTAAATGATATATGTTTAAAACCATCCCCAACTCCCTTAATAACTAACCTCAAAAATCTTTTGTATATCTATTGTTTTTCAGAATTATTTCAATTTTTCTTAAAGAACCATCCTTAGATTTAAAATATCTTTGTTTTTACAAATTTATCTTTGTTTTTAATATTATTTAGATTGCTCGTATACCAATACAATCCTCTAACTTTAACTTCATCTTCTTTTTCGCCCTTATATATATACTTCAGTTTTCCAACTATAAAGATCAACAATAACCTTGTAACCCCTCATCTTCAATAATTGCATTGTCACCATCACGATAAACCTTTTTGCTGAAAAAGTTTCAGTCTTGCTTTCATCTATAACAGTTTGAGCAGGAGATGGTGGATTATTGATGTTTTTGATCGATAAAGGAGCATTGGGAATCAACCAATGTATACAAAAATATAGTTGTAATTGTTGCAATTATAATGGTTCCAATAAATGTTAAAAAGCAACTTCAAACTCTCATCTTCAAGGTAAAAATCCCACATTTTTACTGAACCTATAATAAGGATAGCTATTACTATAATAAGTGATAAATAAAACATAAAATAATCCTTTCAGATAACAATATTAATATTCTTTTTCAACGTCGTTCGGAACTAACTTAAAGTAAACCCATTCTAACTCGCCACCATTTTCCGCAAAAATCGAAAGTCATTTTCACTCTGTAACTATCATTTTTAATTTTTATCAATTGAATCTAATATTTCGTGAAAAACCATAAAAATATAACATTTTTCCAACTTTGTGCCATCTCTATAAACCTCATACTTGTATTTGTAATTGTCGAGCTGTTTAGAAATCAAAATTTTATAATTGTCATCCAAAATAATTGTACTATTCTCATCTTTAATTGACAATCTTTCAACTTTAATTTCTTTAGAAATTGTTTTTCGAGGTTGTAAAAAGTTTTTTCCAACCCTCTCCATTATAAAAGTCAATAGCGTAAGGATTAGTTTTTACTGGCGTTTTTCATATTTAAAATAAAACAACAACTGAAAAACAAATATAATCAACATAAAATAATAAATCATAAAATAAACCTCTTTTTATTAAACTAATATTCAACTTTAAAAATCATCTTTATTTTTATCTTCTACAACTTCGATAAATACATATTTGACATCACCTTTTTGAAATTTTTGTATACTGTGTTTTACAACTTGATCCTTATTCTTAATATCCTGCAAATGGTTCTTTATGTTCCAATATCCGTTAATAGTGACATTTTCTAACTTTTTCACTATTATGATAAAAGGTTCTTTGTATTTCCTTTTTAAATCAATCACAATCTTGTAGCTGTCACTGTTATAGACTGTAATTTTTATCTCCTGACTTTTCAACAGACGTTACCTCTTGAGTTTTTGTTTTGCAGTCTATTTTTCAGGATCAAAATCTCCGTTAATAATTGGAAAGAACTACAAGAATGGAAAAAGGCTATTGATAAAAACCAAACCAATGATACTACAAATATATCGGTAACTATGATTATGTGGATAGTCCGGTTCGTCATTCTTTGATATCTTAATACCATACAACGAAAGAAGAGTAACAAATATAGTCATAATAATAAAAATGGTTAATAAAAATAAATTCCTGCTCCATATTAAAAACCCCACAATTCTTAGTTCGAAAATAGAACGAAAAATAGAACGAAAGTCTATTATACCTAGTTGATAAGAAATAAAAACAAATTAATAAAAGATACAATCGTAATTAATAGCCAAATTGCAAACTATCGTGTTTTCAGGGTCTTTATATATTTTTAAAATCATATTTAAAAATGAAAACCTCATAACTAAACAAAGGGATTTTGAATCCACCAAAAAGAGATAAACATAGAGTGGCTAAGCAAAAGCATTATAGTATCACCTCGATTTTTAATCTCACCCCAGTATATCATTTTTATTTAACAGTTGTAAAGCCTGAAAACAGTGCCCTTTTTGGCACTCTTTAACTAAAACTTTAAAACAAGAAAAATATTTTACGATGTACTGAACTAAAAAGTATCTTTGTTTTCTTCTGTTCTATATATATAGAACTAGGCATTGCTGAAATTATAGCAGTGTAAAAAGTAAAGTAAATATTCCGATCACGAGACCAACAACAACAATATAAATTGCAAACGGAGGAACATCTTTACTACCGTAAGACGATAGATTTCTGAAGAAATCAAAATCAAAAACAAAGTTATTAATAATAGATAGAATTAAACCTGCAACCACTACAAATAGGTGAGATTTTAATCCTATTTCGAAAAATTGAATAATCAAATTCTTGTTTTTACAATAAGAAATCATATAAGTGGAAATACAGATTTCAAGTAAAAAGAAATAAATTTGTAATTAAAAAAACATCCAAATCATATTAAACAGCTCCTTAAAACTTTTAACCTATAACAATCCGTTATCTTTTTGCGAAAAACCAAAAGAACAACAAATAAAAATGTTGACAAAAATCAACACCCAAATAACATTACGTTTGAATAGTTTGCTATTAACCCATTCTTTGGGGTTTCCAGTTTTAAAAATTTTAACATTAATGCGATGTTGTTCTTATTAAAAATAATATCATAACTTTAATATTTTGTAATTAAAGCAAGAGTTAGAAATATATTCTGTAGTTTCATTAAAAATAGTTTCCTTTTTCGTGTATCATCAACTAATGATATCATATTCCTCAAAACTTGTCAATTCTGAAACAAAAAGAGAGATACGCTCTCTCCCTTAATTTATTACATCCTCAATTAATTCCTGAAATTCTTCCAGTGTAATTTCATCATTCTGTCTTAAATGAAGAATTGTCCTAATCTGATCAATTGTTTCAGAATGATCATCTTCTGATTTCTAATTCAGGTTTTGGGATTTGTTTTTCTGTTACAGAGAGAAAATCTCTTCTAGCTTGACTAAAAGTTTGATCAAATATTTTTGCGTCACGCAGCCACAAACCATCAATTTCGAAATCATTTCCTGTACCTGGTACAGAGATTGAATAACTAGATATCAAACTTCCGTGCGGATTACCACCAGCCACATTATTGTAATACACGTCTTCACGTTGAGTGTTTCCGAAATCACCAAGAAGACCTCTGTTGAGAACCAATACTCTTAAATCTGTAACAACTAGCAAAGAGCTTTACGACCTTTATATTTACAAGGAACAAGTGAATAGTTCTTTCCCCTTGGCTCAAATATTTTTGGAAGTGCCTTCAGCTCAATTTGACACCAAAAAGTATTGTATTCCAAAAAGGGCGAGAAATCCCCTGTTTCTTTTGCAATTCTAACTAAAATTTTATAATAATCTCTATTCGAAAATAGCCATCCCAACTAAAGCCTCCTTTTTCTAAAATTATAAAAAGAACGTAATTTCATACGTTCTTTTTATTCTATCACATTTTTGTTAGGGTGACGAATACAATTGAATAACCATCTGCACGGGTTTCAACACACGTTTGCAAATTGAGGTTTGTTCCTGAATGTTGAGATAGGATGTATTGTGCGTCGTCTTGATTTTCAACGTACCCAGTTCACGACCACTAAAAATCATACGAACAACTCGACGATCCTGAAATTGATATAGATGTTCATTTCCTTCTGAATCAGTAACAGTAACAATATCTCGAGACTTCAACTCTTTTAATAGCTCCCATTGGACCATCATCGTGACCTGCAATAATCGTTGACTTATTAGGATCGAAGTCTCCTCCCAGGTGGTAGCGATGTTGTGATTTGCGTTAATCCAGCTTGACCAATGTTCAGCTTCGTAAGGAATATCAACTCCTTTAACAGTAACAGTCCTCTTCTTCACTGTTTTTCTTCAGTCTTTTTAATTTCAACTGAATTAGTTTCAGCCAATTCAACATCTGTTTTTTTGTTGGAGTAGGATCATTTTTCTGCTGTTAATTCAGAAGTGGATTGCTCTGTAGTAAATGCAGAAGCTTGATTTTCTGATTTATTGGTAACAATTACTGGTGTAATTAAAAATAATAGTTAGTGCAATACCTACTAAAATAATTTCAGTTAATAATTTTTTTCTTCTTCATTAAGTTAATATACTCTTTCTTTGTGATTTTTAAACAATCTCAGTATAGCAAAAGGTTTTTATTTGTCAAGTAAAAAGTTTAATTTTTAAAAAAATAAAAAGATAAGGATCAAACCTCATCTGCTAAAACAGATCTAACATCATGCCATTTTCAGTTACATAAGTACAAGTCTGTAAAAATTAAAGAATCCTCTGAATTTAGCAAATCAACAGAGTCTTTGTGTATCTTTTTATCTTTTGGAATACCACCACGACCTAAATTTACTAATTTAAAAATCTTCACCTTCACAACGGTGTAATTTGAGATAAGACCTAATTCATCAGCTACATCAATTTTATCTCAGTTTTTAATTTGATAATTTTAGCAAAGGATCCTCCTGATGTCCAACAAAATGTTTTGTATTATTTTTACTTTTTAAAAGAACTCCCTGTTCCTTGTATTGATCCAATAAATCTTGTAAATCTTGTTCATCATCTTTTGGTGATACGTATGAAATTACATCCTGTCTATTTAATAGAATTTCTTGTTTCTTTAATTTTTCAGATGATTATATTCTGAAACTGTCCCAGTGAAATATTCAACTGGAGTTATCACAGATTGTTTTTGTGCCTGAGATAAATTCAGAAAGAGGGTTAGTAAAAAGATAAATTATATTCATTCTAACGGATTGCTCCCAATATAATTTTTGCAATTTTTCACTGCATTTGTGTAGATTTTTATCAATTCATCCATTGCAGAAGCAACACCCTCTTTTACAAGTTGAACTTTAATTTTATTCCGATGTCCGTATGCGTCATACAATGAATTAAAAACATACAATTCTTTTTCAGATAAGGTTTCTTTTGCTCTTTTTATCTCATCCATAACCTGTTCATTTGCTATAACTTCCACTGGGTCAACAGTTAACATCTTCCAACAAATCAACAAAAGATGTCTGCACATCAGAATCCTTTCCGTCTCCTTCAACATCTGCGTCTAAAGAAACTGCTGATTGGCCAGCATTAATAACGATCCACAACCGCTCTTCTGAAACCTCTAAAATATCTGCAATTTCAGCGATTGTGGGTTCAACACCAAACTCTTTTATATAATCAGTTGATAATCTGACCCAATTATTATAACTCTCTCGCTTTATCAGGCAGTCTAACGACACCTTGTCGTTTCAACATTTTCTGACAATAGTTTCGAGATCCAATAGGTTGAGTATGTGCTAAATCGAAAACCCTTTGTTCGTATCAAATTTATCAATTGCATTAAAAAGACCAAGTGTACCCTCTTGATAAAAATCTTCCCAGGGAATTGAGTTAAATTTTTGAGTAATGGGTCGCAATGGTTTGCAATCTAGACGCAAATTACTAGTTATCAGAATTTCCCTCGCTTCATCATCTCCACTTTGAGCTAATTCAACCAAACGATACTCTTCTTCTTTAGTTTCGATAAAGGTTTGTGTGTTTTCGAAGATTTGAAATAATAAAACCCTTATTATCGTTTACTACCAAAATGACCCCTATTAATTCTCTTCAATTTTTCTTCCATATTTACGTAAATTTCTAGTTGAACGCAAATATTTGTTTTTCTCCTTCTTTTTAACAAAATTTGGAAACAAGGATTTCAGTACTTTATTAAATACAGTTCTCCAATACCGTTGCCCCTAAAAGTTAAACCGCCCCCATCCTTACTACCATTATAGCCGTTATAGTAAGAATTGAAGAGGTCTACATAATACCCCTCTCGTTCTCGTCGTTTATCATAATTCTTAACAACTTCTAATTCTGCAACACGAAAACGAAAAGAGCCGAGTTTTTGTATTTCTCGATCTACATATTGAGTTGGGTGTTGTCACTGCGTGTTCTAATAATCGTCTGGACAAGTTCGCACTTTCGCCAACATAAGGATGTCCGTTATCTTCTCGAAAAATAATATAAACTCCCGGTTCGCTACTAATAAGTCTTGGATTCAATATTAAATGAGTCAAACGAACCGAATTTAATTGTGACAAAACACCACGTCTCAATTCTTTGTATTTATCTCGTTCTCTTTTAGAAATAGCCACTTAAATCACCTTATCCAAATGCCAATTTCAAAAAGTACCCACCAACAGCCAAAATAGTAAGGACTGCAATAACAAACAGAATAACAAACACCCATTTATTAGTAGAGATATCTTCAACAGAATTAACCTCTGAAACTGTTTCAGTTAAAATATTTTCATCTGTATTATTAACAGGAACTACCCCATCTGAATCAACATCAGTTGAAAGTGATTCTTCTTTTAATAAATTCAGAACTTTTTATCATCATCTTCATCATCTTCAGAAACAAATTTAATTTCTGGATGTATTTCAGGCACAATATTACTATCTGAAACTGTATAAGTTCCGGTTACATCTTTTACAGTTTTAGTAGGAGTGATTTTTGCTCTCCAATCATATCAAGATATTCAGTTGCCATCCCGCTTTTGAATTGCAAGAAAATTCAACAAATCATTAATTTGTTTTTGATCGGCGGATATCTTCAGGTGATAATAGCGAGTTTTGATATTCTTTTCTCGCCCATATCTCCAAAAACTTCTCTAACTTTTTCCATTTTTTTCACCAAACTTGCCTTTCGTTCATTCCTTTTGTAGTCAACCCCATAAAAAGTCCAACCACTCTCGGTTTCTTTTTATACTTGAATATTTTTGTAACAATCATTAAAATTATCTTCTCCACCTTTTTATTTTCTGAACCAATTATAAGTTCTTTTTATAAATAAAAATAGAATTTCAAAGACTACAAGGTTAGTATATCAAAAGAAATTTTGATTGTCAAGTTCACTTATTATTATAATTTATAAAAATAAAAATGGCTTGTTTAAGCCGGGAAGAAGGAATTATAATGAAATCAACTTTAAAAATTATCTATTTGTGAACGTCCCTTAGTAAAGGCGTGACACAAGCGCTTGTACCAGAATGGTCAGGGTTATGATCTCAATCGTGAAGTGAAAAATGCACTAAGTATTTATCTTTTAGAAGATACTTTTTAGTGAACTTGAGCTTTATATCAATTTCACTAACAACAAGATCATTGATCTTGTTGAAAAAGATTGTATCAAGAAGGGTATCAATCTAAAGAAATTTTATAGAGGAAGTGACGGTCAGTATCACCTTCCACAAAATTAAAAAATAAAAAGAGTGAATGCTTTTCATTTCACTCTTTTTGTTTGTTTTTAGAAAAAATATATAATTTTTAGAAAAAAATACCTTATTATAAGAGAAAAATTAAAAAATTTTATATACAAAAAATTTATATACGATCAAAAAACACAAAAAAGTAAACTATTAAAACACCACAGATTTTTATCTGAAATAGGCTGTTATAACAATATAAGATTCCTAAATCTTACTTTTAGTTATAGTAAACTTTAGATTATGTTCTCTCCTTAGAAGAACCTGTTTGAATTGAACGCTATGTTATATAAACTATGAAACCTCCTTAGAGTTTCAACTTTAATTTTGGATTGACTTCCACCCTTATATTACTTAGAGTAACGTTTAAATTTAAATTTTCGTTATAACGTTTGAAACAATTTACGAAAGTAAAAAGTTTTAGCTTATTACAAAGTTAAATTTATTTAAACTTTTAGATAAAAATCTATAGAACAATCAGTATATCTGCTGAGTTGTTAACTGTATAGTTACGCTTTGTGGGAACTGAAATTACGTTTGTAATTTTGTTCTATCGTATTTTCTCTTCGAGTTACGATAAAATTCTTAACACTACAACTAGCCGTTTGGTTAGTTGACTCATCTGACGATGGAGGTTACTGATTCAACATTTCCTCAACTAGTTGGCAGATGTTGCTCTCTTCTGTAACAGTTAGAGGAAAGGTTGCTTACTACAATGCAGGGGTTAAACCTCGACCCCCTCCGATGATCCGGGCTCTCACAGGCCCTAGTAGGAGGTGGTTGTAGTAACCGTAATCGAAAAAGGTTATGGGCCTAATTGGGTGTGATTTTTCTTTCTTTCTGTTATACGAAGGGAGTACGTCTGCTGACTGCTTGAAGATTTGTTGTATCAGCAACTGTCTGCGTTCAGATGAGACCTGAACCAGAAGTGTGTTTGATACCTGGAGGCTTTTGCAAAGTTGGAAGATACTTCCTCTGGTAAGATACGTGGTTCAAACGTGTTAATTTTCTGAATTTATTTCAGAAAACAAAAAGTGGACTGGATTTATTCCAGTCCTTTTTACTACATTAATTTAAGAAATTTCCTATTCTACTTGTTTAATTGAGAGGCGTTAATCCTTTTAGATTTGGAATGCGCCCTTCTTTAATTTGATTATACAAGTCATTCTTTTCTGTTGTTGCAAGAACGCCTTCAATATTATTTTGAGCGTATTTTTTTAAATAAGAAACAAATCCTTCAGAAAAGAACCAAATCATCCCAATATTTTCTTGAATCCGGTGATCCGATCCACTCGTAGCAGAATGCTTTAAAAAGCTTGATACCAAGATCTATCGGAAACTTAATCGGCTTAATAGCTCCCAACAAGTGAAAAATTGTAAGGTTCTTCCAGAAGTGTACCAACAAGATGAGATCCTTTAGTTAATCGCCCAATGGGAGCATTTTCTGAACAGTTGTTAAAGATTTTGATTTTAGATTAAATAATATTCTTGTTCTTCATCGATAGGATCTAAAGGTAGAAAATAGAGGTTCTGATTTATAATCATCATCAAATTTATAATATATTTTCATTGAATCCCAACTATATATAAATTTATCAAAAGAATCATATTTCATCTTTTGGGGGATCTAAGTGCCAATTTTTCCAAGATTTATTGTCAACCGGGAGGCTGAAATCGAATCTACCACCTCGCTTGACTAGTAATAACTCTAAAATAAACAGACTTCCAAAACTCATCCTTGCATTCATCCTTTTATATTTTTCTTCTTCAATTAAGATTGCCTTTGCAACTCAAAATAATTTTCTGGAATTTTTATAGTCAGATTCTTCAATAACTTTTTAACATTGTTTTTCATTCTCAGGGACAACCCTCGGAGCTGCTTTTCCGTTAAGTTATCAAGACTATCCATCAAAACTTTTTGTTTCTTTCTTATATTCTTCTAACCAACCAACTTCTTTTGTAATTATCATCGTTTTTCCCCACTTTATTTATTTTAGAATTTATCATTTCTTTAATAATAACAGAAAAGGGTGATTTGTCCAAAAATAAAAAGGATCAAAAAGATCCTTTTTAAAAAGATTATGGAATAAAACCTTTCAAAATCATTCCATTATCTTTGAGTTCCTTGTAAAGATCTGGATAGCAGGTACGTAACCCACCGTAACATATTTCGGAGTTGGATTGTGCACCATTATTTAATAAGAATCATTTTCAAAGTTGCGTTTGATGATTTTATCAAATTCAGTACGAATCAATGTTTTTGAAACTTTCAGGATCATTTTGAATAACAGATTCGAACATTTTATCATCAACCTGATATCCTTGGTAATCCTTAAGATATACTTAGATAAATATTTCCATCAGATTAGAAAAAGAATGGAGAGTGTATCTTTATTTAATAGAGAGATGTTTTGAATGATTCTAAATCTTTTAAAAATCATCACCTCGCTCTCTTTTGCAATAAAGCAGGTATTGCTCGAAATCACCCTCGTATGGATTTCCATAGATTTCATAAATAGTTGATGTGTCAATAATTTTAAATTTTTCTTCATTCAAATCAAAAACAAAGAATAACTCAACTTCGATTGTTTTTGGTCTTTAAATTAATGCCAAACATAAGGTTTAATATTTCATTATCGGCGTTATCGTCAATGTTTTTCTAAGATAATCAACCGACCAACTTCGTCAATCTTAGCTCATAAATTTCCACCAGTTTCACCTGAACATCGTCCATTTTGAAAATAAAAGATAAGATTATTTTCTTTTTCATTTTCACTGAAACAGTTAGAAAATAAATTTAAAAATATATCCTCAAATTCTCGGCTTAATTTGACTAATTCAAGTGATTCTTTTTGAATTAAATTCAAATAAAATAGATTGGATGATAGCCCAAAAAGAATACAATAGATCAACGTTTCCGTGTGCTATCATTTTAAAATCTAACTTCTCGACCTTTTCCGCACGACCATTGTGTTCGTTTCTGTACAGAGCTTTATCAGAAAAAGGTTTTGGGTATCCAAATTCAAAATTAATTTTTCCAACAATTTCATCAGATGATTTATTTTCTAAAAATCAAGGACTTTTCCTACATCTTTTTGTAGCTGTACTCCCAAGTACAACTATTTTCTGACTTAATCATCAGACACCTTCTTTCCATCTGAATTAAATTCAGATTATTTTTCTTTAATTCTATTATTGATGTTGATTTAATAAAAAATCGTAACTGAAAAAGCAAACAAATTTATCAACAAAAACGTTCAGAAAAGCCGTTGCGACTTTAGCAAACTCTTTGGTCTGATTCGGAAAGATTATAAGGCTTTCTTTAATTTTTCAGAGGAGATGTCTGAATATCTTTACTCAGAAAGATAAAGTACTTGATGTTACTATTGAACCCAAAAGAGTTTTGTATCGTTAAAAGGATATCAAATTGATCTATGAATTTAAAAAAGACTTTTATTCCCTCATTTTGATTAGATAAAGAATTGAGATGAGCTGCTCAATTTGTCAGCAAAACTTTACCTACAAACTCACATCAGATTATTACGCTTCGATTATCATACAGATAAATATCGTGCACAAGAGTTCTTTTAGTGATTTGGTAAGTGATATTCGTAAACTTTATTTCTTTATTAGATCTCTACCCGAAAAAGAACTTTACTTTATATTTTAATGAAAAATGAATTAAAGGTTCCAACTGAAAGGAGGATTTGTCTAGTCGTGGAGATAAATTGTATATTTGTGACTTTTTGAAGAGCGTGACAAGGAAGAGGATTTATTTTATTTTTAATAAATTTTATTGGGATGATTGCCTATCCAAGGAAAAACTTATTGAAGTTTTTGTAGATAAAATCAAGTTGCAATCGACTCACGAATTGAATCGCTTGTGGATATTAAGTCATCCGTCTTTTCAGTCTTATAAATATCGAGCTTAGTAATGTACCTATTGATTTGTATACACTGATAGTCCAAATCCTGACTTTCAAATCCAAAAATATAAAAATCCTTTGATTTTTCAACAATTGAAAATATCAAAAAGATTACATCGGAAGAACAGTTTGAACGATTTTATGAAAAATCTTGGCTAAAATTTGGAAAGTGATACAATCACTTCTTTTCTTTATTATTGCAAAACCAAGCATTTTTCTGTTATAATAAGAGGATGAAATAGACAGTAACTTTAATAAATTAATGAAGGTGGTTTAAATAATGGTAAGAAGTTCAAAAGATAAAAAGTCTGAGATTATCATCCTTGTTCTCTATCGAGGTTGGATCAACACAAATTACCGATCGGGTTCAAGAAACTCCGTGATTATTATTTCAAGATTATTGGATGATGATACTGAATTAAGAAAAGAAATTGAAAGAATAACTTCTTTTTGTGATGAAAAATGGTGATGTTATCACCTTTAAAGATAAATGTGAAAGTGTTTCGAGAAAAACAAAAAAATTATAAATGATGGTCTAGAAAAATTTGGTGTTGATTTTTCAGAATTTGTAGAGGATATTATTAACAATTACGAATTTGCAGAAATTTATTAGAGATTTGTCCGTTTTAGATCAGACTTCTCTGTCAAAAAAACTATGTAAAAAAATTTTAAAAAGTTAAATATAGAAACTAGCCCATCAAGTAAAAAAATACGTTTCATCGTCTGGATTTAACGATAGATGATATTGATTTTCACATTAACAACCAAAAGAATTTTAAATTATCTCAAAGAAACAGAAGGTTTTGGAAAAAGTATATCGCCCTCATCGAAAAATGTTGGTAATCAATTACTAATTGGGAACACCTTGCAAGATCGTGTCTATTGTACTAATTACAACACAAAAACTTAACAGATAAGGACGTCTCTTCAGGAGTCAATTTGGAGTAAATAGCGTTGTTTCTGGATTTTTTAAAAAATATTTCTAAACAACTATCATATCATATAACTATTCTTCTGGCGTATATTATTCATTCACAAAGAATAAAATCTCTTTTTAAAAAAGAAGATAAGCAAGACCAATTACTTGTCAGCAATATGAAGTTCAAAGGGATTGGATAAAATGGTTCACAAGACTCTTTGGTCTAAAAATGAAGATAAGTTAGTAAAAATACTTGTATAAGCAAATTTTATCTGCGATAAAAATAAAGTCGTGAAACTATTTGATTACAAGTTTAATTTAGCACAAGTTCGTGATGGAAAAAGTCCCTTTGATTCTATTAAGTGATGATCAAATAAACAATTCATTGAAAACAGGTACAATTTTAAAGGATCTTGCAAAAGTGATTAAAAACACTCAGGACGAAAAGCAAATTAACAGACTTATTAAAAGCATTAGAAAGCAAACTCAAAAGCTGGATTTTAATTAAGGAGAAAACATTCTCCCTTCTTTTATCAATTTAAGAAATAAAATATTTCTGGATTTATTCCAGTAGAAAGAAGGTACAAATGAAAAATAGTAAAGAACGTAAAAACTTCTAAAGTTGTTACAGTAGAATCCGGCGTCTGCGATTCAGTCTATTGAAGGTTTGAAAAATATTTATAAGAATCTTACCGAAGACGAAGCTGCTGACATTTTCTATAAAAGCATTTTTGCAAAAATATGAAAGTCGAATCAACTTCTAATAATTATTTATCTGAAATTAGAAATCAGTTGAATGAAAATTTAAAAACTTTATTTAAAACCTATTGCGAAGATAGTGATATTGATAAATTTACAGGAAATGATTGAGTTTTTATTAAACACGAATCATTTTCAAGTTTTTCTTTAAAAATTGGAATGATATTATTATTATCAATCCAAACTCCTTATCAATATGAAAGATATAGAGAAGACGATGAGATATTTGACACTTTAAAGGTTAATACGTTACACTTAAAAGTTGATCGTGATAGTAGAGAATTTAAATTATTATTATCATTGTTGGATGAGTTTGAGAGGTTTCTAATGAGGATATGGAATGTTATTTGGAATGACTTTTCCAACTTTATTTTTGTCTTTGAGTCAAAAATAATACTTTTAAAGCCTCCACATACAATTCATTTTGCTCTAGAAATAAAGTTTTTTGAACAAGTTGAGTATTTTATTGAAATCAAACTAGAGTTGCTTTTTAATTCTTGTCTTCTCAACCAATCTTTACTGCCAGGACATATCTATTTTTGATTCTAAAGATTGCAATTTAATTGAACATAATTTTGACTCCAGTGATTATATTAGGATTATTGTCACAAAATATAATATAATAACAGGTTTTTGATTTCTGGAACACAGAAGAAACTGATTTAAAAAGGAAAAATGTTTGATTCTATCAAAAATCTCTTGAATTGTCGATTGACTATTTTATTAAACAATAACTTCCAGCTTTGATGATTTTATAGCTGATAGAATACCTATTTCTGTTCCTAACAGATTTAGAAATTCTTGAAGGTTTGAGAGGTTTTGATGAATCTCCACGTCTTCTATTTTCAAAAACTCAAACTAGTATTAAAAGAAAAGATCAGTTAGTTCGATTAACATTACTACTAAAGATGTGATGATAGAAAATTTAGAAAACATCACATAATCTATTCTGTAATAAAAATAGAATAGTCTTCCTGAATTTTATATAGACAGTCTGATAAAACTCGGGGGTTCCACCCAGGTTTTATCATCATAAATATTTTTGTATGTTTATTTTTATATATTCAAAAATGGTTTCTTTTTGAAATAACAACCATAAAAAGCTAGAACTCCAAAGCAGTCTTTTTATAGTTCAGCCTTATCTTCAGGATGATGTTTGAACACCTTATGAGCCACAGCCCCGAAACTCTTCACAATACAAGATAGGGCAATCTTGGGTGGAAATGAAATAACTAAATGAACGTGGTTTGGTTATATATTATTCTTACATCACTTGACTTTATTCTATCATATATGTTATAATCTTATTAAAGATTGAAAAAGGAGGCCTCTATGCGAGCGCAAACATCTAGTTATGTAGTTTCAGTCAAATTAAAGTTAACTGAATCTGTTGAAAACCGTCTTGAAAAGACTTTTCGTGTAGTTTCTAGTGCTTTCAATGAGGCGTTGAGTTTTGGGCTACGCAGATTTGAAGCTCTTAAACAAAATAGTAGGTATCAAGAGTTATTAGAACTTCGTAGAAATAACAACTATCAAATAAAGGAGTACGACAAGAGCTTTTAAAAATACATGTGCAGCTTGACAGAATTTGGGTTGTCGGCACGTTTAAGTCAACGAAAGAAACCAAACTCTCATATAAACAATTAAATTCGGAGAATTACAAATTATTGCTGGGCAGGCATATAAAACATTAGAGAAGGTTCTTTTTTATCAAATTAAATCATCAAGCATACGATTTCGCAGTAAATACGATTTGAATGTGAGCTATCGTAATAGAGTCAATACAACAGGAACTCGCATTATACCATCAAATAGAAAAGATTATGCGTATCGACTTTATATCCATAAATCAACAACATTTGTTGATATACCAATAAAAGCATTTAACAACCACCAACAAATGAGTCTTTTTAAAAAGTGAAAAATCAAATATGTCAAATTATTGAAAAACAATTCGAGGAAAACACGTTTATATCTTACAAATTGTTTGTCCAAGGGTTACCACTAACAAAGGTTAAGCGTGGCGTTGGTACAATAGAGATCGACCAGGGATTTCGACAGTTTGCGTATGTATCTAAAACAAGTCTCGCCTTAGTCGATTTGATACCAAAAGGATGTTAATCAAAAGAAAAATTAATGAGATATTTAGACAGGTCTATTGAACGTAGCCAGAAGGTAAATAATCCGAACTGTTACAATGGCAATGGCACTATTAATAAGGGGTTCGAAATTCAAACAGCCTTCAAACAGACAAAATGAGATTACAAGTTAGACGCATTAAATCATATCGTTTCATATCAGAAGAACGTATACAAGGACAACTTGATTAATCACTTGATATCTCAAGTCTGCACTAATAAAAATAGAAGATTTAAACGTTAAAGGATTACAAAGACGTAGTAGAAATTCGCATTAATCCAAAAACAAACCGCCCCTTTAGTAAAAACGGTATGGAAAATCCATTTTTAGGTCAGCTCAAGTTCTTTTAGACAATTACTTCAAACAAGAGCTCGTCAGTTAGGAGTTGATATTGAAATCATAAAACCAAAAGATCTAAAAACCCAGCCAATATAACCATATCACTCAAACATTTGAGAAAAAGACTCTTTCGACTCGATTATATGACTTATCAGATCAATGGACATCTGTACAAAGAGACCTTTATTCGGCCTTTCTTATTAGACATATTGAGAATAATTCTTACCAACAAGAAAAACTGATAGAAGATTTTTCCTGATTTTTATAAACAAATGAAGAATTTCTTCAAAAACCGAGAAAAACGAATCGCCTAGATTGGTATCTCAATTGATAAGCTGTCAAGGAAAAGACAGTAAAACCCGAGGACTGACGCTCCTTTGTTACTGCACAAGAGCAAAAGATATAATCTCACTAAGAGATACTATCTTCTTGTGAAACTTCAATGCTCAGACACATACCGAGATTGGGTCTTTACTCAAAAGCAGGTCATTGTCGATAAGACATTCGTTTTTATTTACAAAAACCAAAGACGAGAACTGGGCGCATTTATCAATGTATAAAATGGGAATCCTGTGACTTCAGTTATGGGAAGACGTCAATTCAGTAGAAAGGATTTTTATGAGAACAACAAAAGATATAGTTGCAAAAAGCTGAAGTGGTATTAAAAACCAGGATCTTGTGAGCGATTAGTTGCAACAAATAAGCTGACCAGTTATTTGAAGGATTTTCCTAAAAGATGAGGTTGTTTCCTTGTTGAAGGATTTTTGCAATTAAAAGTTTACCTTTAAACAAAAATTTGCTTATTAAAAAGGGTGATGTTAACTCAATTTCAGAGTTGCAAGAGTTTCTGCAAAGACGATTAGTAGATCTAATTACCGTCTTAGAAAATCAAAAGTTACCAAGAGTATGATAAAAATCAAAGGTTGGTTGACTTACCTACAAGATACCCAAAAGTCGCTTTTTTTCATCTATAATAATTTTTCAAATATATTTAAGTTAGATGGCAATGAAGTTAGTTTCTATACATCTGGTTCTAATATTGATGATAGTAATAAACTCATTGTTGAAGATATAAAGATCTCAAGAAAAAAAGCGTGGTCTTAAACGTTGCAAAAATTGCTGAAAAAATGTGGGACTAGTATCTCAGAATTTGAAAGTTTTATTGAAACTCTAATTGATTTTTTTAGAAGGATTTATTTTAAAGAATCCAATTAGTGGGCATTATCGGATACGTGAAGGTAACTCACGTGAAATATTATGCAAGCTTATTTTTGAAGAAATTTTCGATAAATTTAAGTTGATAAATACCAAACTTTTTATTAGAATGTTACAAATTGGAAATATTTGCTATACTTTGATTATGAAACCGAGGAGCTTTCTCCTGTAAACGAAAAACATTGATAAAACTATTAGAATCTCCTTAGTAAATAAGAAGAATAATAGTTCATCTTACAATATCTTCGATAAACTTTGCATTGAATTTTCAAATGCAATCTGGAACAATGACAGTAAAAAGTTTGATAATTTTCTTGTCGATCTATTGAAAAATCAATCGAGGATAAAGTTAGAGAGTTGTTGGTGTCTGATTATACCATTGACGATGTAACTTACAAAAAGTGTACCATTATCTCTATTGACAGATAATGAAATAAAATCTACCTTGTTTGATTTGTCGTACAAGAATAAGTTCAACTTTTCTTCAATTGATGAAGTAATTGCCAACACAAAGGATCTTTCTCAAATCGACAGACTATTTGTGTTGATGAGGGAAGTTGTTTTAGAAAATTAAAAAGAGCACTAATGTGCTCTTTTTAGTTTTATGAAATTTAGAAACTTCATCAAGTCTCTTCCAAAATCTATCCGATAATTTTGAGCGTATATCCTCTGTTATTGTATCAGTCAAAAATATACTCATCATCTCCGTCATCCAAAAAACCAAAGGTATAAATCGGCTTATAGAAAATGGAAATGTGAAAAATCATATCCTCCAAATATGAAATGACAGGCTCGCTTTTCGTACTGTTCTAATATAGAGCAACCCGAAATGACGCTATCAAGATCGAATTTATTGTTTTTTTGGGGCAATCAATAACTCCGAAATGCTCTTATCAATAATCGATACAAGTGTGTTTATAGCACCAGGAAAATAAACTCCGATGAATATCGTTTGATTTGGCTCAAAAGTGATTGCTGATTTCACCAGTTTTTAGATCATAATATAGCAAATCTCTAACTAAGATTGTATCAGACCAACTTTCGTACAAATCAACAAACTCACCCGAATGAACAAATTTTTAAACAATCAATACAACCCTTGTACAATCGGCCACTCGTTTTTCTTGATTCTAATTCTACTGAAATAACCAAGTCGAACTCCTTTTCTATAAAAAAATAAGAAGGTTTCCTCCTTATCCAAATCGATCCCAAATATTTTCACGACGATGATCTAGACCACCAATTTCCTTTAAATACAAATTCCAATCAGACTCTTCGATTTTTAAAGGAAATCCGGAAAATGTCAAGCGACCAGTTCTATTCAAATCTTTCAGAAATTTAACTGGTAGGTCATAATCCTTCGCAATTTTACGAAGACTAATTTTACTCATCTTCCACCTCTTTCAAATCACCAAACTCCCACGAGATTAAGTTACTTGAGTTGAATGATCGGATTGCATTTTGTTCAATATCGTAATACAAGACCTTCAATTCCCGAACCAAATCAGTATCAAAAGGAACACTACCTTCTGGAAGTTCTTCAGTTTCAAAAATGTCCTCTAAGTATTCCAGCTCAAATTCATCAATCAATACATTAGGGTGTTCTTTTGATTTGCAGAAATATTGATAGTTCCAACAGCATTGCGAATAGTCCCGTCAACTTTCTTATAAACAAAACTCAGAACACCTTTCTTTGCGTCAGAGATAAAATTGGCTACTTTTTCAGCCCTTCCGGAGAAGACCACGTTCGATGAGCTCTTCTTTTGTTAGATAAAAACATTGATTTCATCAATACCTTCTTTCTACCTGTATTCAACAGGGTTGTTTTTATTAAATTATAATAATTTTACTTTTTCAGATAGACATTCTAATTCAATTTAAAACCATTAAGAATAACGCTCGTTATAAACCGATAAAAAAATATTTCTTTATAAAAATTAAGAATAAAATCTTTTTATTAGAAAAAAACAACTAAGGATGTTTTTGTTTTATATAGATTTTATTGTCACAAATCTTAAATAAATAAAGAATATTTTTCCTGAAATAATATCAGTCTCTAATACTATTTCCTTTTCGAAAAGTTCTTTTTCTGCAAAAAAGTGGCTAAAGTCAAATTGCTTGATAAGATTTTTCAAAATAGTCTTTTCTGAAAATTGTTCCAGAATAACTTTTCCTGAATCAATATAAATTGAATCCGATTCATTTTCATTGTTTTTGGATCCCAATAAACAATCAATAACGTCTTGCAATTTTTGATTTTAAATATTCACCATCAACCTTATATATAGATGTTAAAAATATTGTTTCGTTTGAAACACCTCGATCAAAAATTCATTTGTCGAACTATTCCAATAAAGATCCAAAAATTTACCCGTACAACTAATAAAAATGAAGAAATAGTCGTACAAGCACTCTCCATCAAAACGTCATCATTTATTATTCTGGTTAGGGTTTTTATCGAAGAATAAAAACGATCATCTTTAAATTGTTTTCTTTCTATAACCATTCGAACCTACCTTTCAAAATTTAAAAGTCGGCACCCGGATTCAGAACCGGGGATCACGGGGTTGCAGCCCGTAGCCTATAACACACTGGCTATACCGACAAAATCTTCTCTTTATATATTAACAAAAAAATAGGAGTCGTAGTCAAGTAAAACTACGACCCTGTTTATATTTTATATTTAGTTGTTAATTTATCTGTTTTTAATGTTTTTGCTTTTATTTTTATCTAATATTAACAACTCATCCTGATCATCAACTAATTCAACAGAAACTATCTTATCATCACCTAACTTACTAGATTGCACACCTATTGTGTTTTTGTAAGCGTTGGAATATCTGAAAGTGAAATAGTCTTAAACATTCCACTTTCTGTAATCAGATACAGCTTTGGTTTTTCCTTCAATATCTCCAGAAAAATTAACTCAGCCCCAGCCTTTTAATTTTTGTCCCAGTGGATATTTTTAATTGCTGGTATATCATTCTTTTGCAACCATTTTAATCATACCATCATTTGATACAAATAAATAGTTGCCGTCAAGCTCTTCTGTTCTTGACGCAACAAGAATAGATTCTTGTTTTAGAATTGGATATTCAGATGGATCCAATTTCAACAGCGAGGATAACGTTTGTCCTTTGTTTTTAATGTTTGAATACCCAAATCTGATATTTTAATTCTACACAACCTTCCTTTTTGTTTGTAAAGAAGAAAAATATCCTGATTTGACAAAGACTCTTTTTCTGAAAACTTCCTGATTTGCTTCACTGGGTTCACAGATAAATTTCTTAAATATCCAAATTTATCAATTGAAACAATTGATTTAGAAATAATTTCTTTATCTTTATAAGAAATTAAACCGGATTTTATTAGTTTTGTGTTCCGTTCAAAAATTAAATGTTGACTTCAAAAACTTTTCTATTTTTGTGATTTCTTGCAACAAAACTTTTTCTGTTCATCTTTGCTTTCAATAATCTTATTTAATTTAGCATATTCTGTATGTAATTTTTAAGTTCGTCCTCCATCTGAATCCGAGACAATGATGATAGCCTACCAAGAGGAATACGTACAATCTCTTCTGCTTGCTCTTCTGTAAAGTTTAATTTTTTTAGCTTGTAAAAAGATTTTTTTCGTTTTGAATTGTTTCTCTTGAACATCTCCTTTAGTTAATCCAGAAATGATATCCGATCTTTTCTTTGAATTTTTAATTAATTCAATAATGATATCAATTTGATCAAGGGCTGAAAAGTAAACCGGTTTTTAAACGAATTGATTTTCGATATTTTTTTCTAGTTGATAAACAGAATCGTTTTTAATAACCGAAATGCCGAATTCCTTTACCTCGTTAAAAATATTCTAATAAATCTAACCTCGTTGGTATCCCGTTTCTAAGGACATTAAATCTTAACGGAGTTGAACTTTGAAGTGGTGTCTTGGCATAAAGTTCTGCTTCTAAGTCTTTAGGGATCACAACCATCTTTGGCATTCACAATAATTTTAACACCTTTATGTGTTGTTCTATTTTTACAATTGGAGGCGTTTGTTATAACTCCATCAAGAACAGAGTCTAATAATTTTTCGAAATATGCGTCTATATTGGATATGATATTATAAGGAAGTTCTGTAATTATTACAGAGTTGCCATCAATTTCAGTTTTCCCCGAACCATCATTTTAGTATCTACGCCAGTTTTGTAAAAAAATTGTAAAGATTTTTCTAAATCAAAAACCTCTCCTCCCGTTGGAAAAATCTGGACCCGGCATAACTTCTAATAAATCTTCCACGCAAATTTTTCGTTTCAAAAATAGTTTATAAGCCTCAATTACTTCCAAAGGATTGTGTTGTGGAATACGACTAATAAATCCAACCGCAATACTATCATTACCATTAATCAATAAATTTGGAATTAAAAATGGCAATGCTACGGGTTCTAAAAATTCATCTGAATAGTTTGGTACATAAGTAACACTTGCTGAATTTAATTTAGAAAGAAAAGTTTTCACACAACAATGACATTCTAGCTTCCGTATAACGTTGTGCCGCCAGGCCCATCACCACGTCTATTACCCCTATTCCTTTTAAAATCAACAAACAATAACGGATTTATCCAATTTTTACTCATACGAACCATAGCTTCATAGATTGACGTATCCCCGTGTGGGTGCAATTCCCCATAACAATACCAACTATACGAGCTGATTTTTATAGGGTTTATCACTTGTATAACCATTCCTCTTCATCAAAAAAACAATATTCTTCTTGCAACTGGTTTTAGTCCGTCACGTACATCTGGAAGAGCACGCTGTTCGGCGACATAGGTACCAAATTCCACATAATCATCTTTAAATTGTTCATCAAACCTAACTGTTTCAAAGGGAGCAATTTCAAAAATCACTCCCCTTCTTTATTTTCTTTTAACCAAAAATCTTCCTACCTTTAAATAAATCTCCAGAAGGATCAAATGTTTCAAATTTGAACCTCGTCTTTTTATTATCATCTAATACTGATACCGAAGCGTGATCCCTCAACCAACCATACTTTTTTTAAGTTTTTATAGATGATTGACGAACATTAACAGATTTTCCAACCAAATTCTCTAATTCTTCCTTAGATATTAAAGAGACGTCTTCTGAAAATCTATTTCTAAGTTCACCTTCAAACCGTATCTTTAAGTTTTTGATTTTTCCAACCTTATTTTTGATATGATAACAACCAAATCCTTTTGTAACCTTAACAACTTCTCCTTTCATTCTTGAAACTTCGATTTCTGATTCATTTTTAAAGCTGATTTGCCAAAAATCAACCCTTTTTCAATTTCACTTTCAGGAGAAACATTGTCTCTCATCACATAAAATATTATCGCAAAAACAAAAGATAAGAATGTTCCTGAGATTGCAACAGCTAAGAGTAACCTGTTCTGCATTTGATAAAGAAGATAGATTGTTCCTGTTGCTATTAAAGCTAAAAATGAGATACCAAAAAAACAACTTATTTAAAAAGTCAAGGATGATGTAAATCCTACCAACTAATTTCAAATAAAAACTTGGTTCTCTCACAATTAATATTTTTGTGTATTCAAATCTAACCACCTTTTTCCTATTTTTAAAAAGTTATATAACAATTTTAAAATATTAAACCGGAATAAATCCGGCTTAATATCAAATTTTTAATTCAAATTCATCTTGTGTCAACAATGATTCAATTGATACATCTTTAAATTCGGTTTCATAATCTGACTTCCAAATAACACGAACGCCATCTGATCCAAGTTTATTTTTTTGATGTAATTAACCATAGTTAAATCAAAAGGAATTTCTAAACAAGAAATCTTCTTAGTTCTAAAACAGTTCTTTACCATCAAAAATGTAAGACATTTTAACAAAAGGACTATACTCGTGAATTGGGTTTTTCGATTCATTAATAATGTTAGCTAACTCTTCTTTTTGCAACAGACGTGTCTTTTGACAATTTTATTTGAATATGATCTGTTGTGTTGTGAATATTAATATCACTAGAACGTTTAATAGAGCGAACAATGTAAGAAGTACCTCTACTAGTAATATCTTTTTGACAGAAACATTGATGATTTCCCCAACTTCTAAATATCTACCAAACATTTTATATACATCAGGAAAGACAACCAAATCACAACTACCACTAGTATCTTCTATCGAAACGAATGACATTAGTTGGCCGTTCTTTGTTGTAATTTGTCGAACGGAATTTACAATACCCAACAAATATAAATCTACTCCAGATGGAAGTGCTTCAAGTTCTGAAATGTTGAAAAAAGTCTTTATCCTTTTTAGAAATACTTGTGTATTTTTTTCTGTTGGATGTCCACTGATGTAAAAAAACTTGTTACACGTTTTTCTTCAGCTAAAAAGAGTTTGGAAATCAAGTTCTTCATTTTGATAATCCATCCAAATATCAAAATATTTTTTTCGCCATATTTATCAAAAAATTAAATCATTGTTGGATTTTTAAGAGTTTGCCTAAATTAGATAGTTCTTCTAATTTATCTAATTTATCTTTTCTTGTTCCAGGAAAAGAGTCAAATCCTCCAGAAACGATTAAAGATTTTAGAACTGACTTGTTAACACCTTTTTCAGAGTTTCTTTGCATACGACTCAAAAATCATAAAGATTTTTGAACTCACCACGTTCTTTTCGTTCCTTACTAATTCTTTCAGCAGCACTTGCAACATTAGAAACCTTGTTTAATCCAAAGTATACCGCACCATTATCAGCAACAAATTCATCTTCAGAGATATTGATATCTACTGGTCTAATATCCAAACCACGATCTTTGTAAAACTCAATCATTTCGTGAAGTGCTTCACGTTCTGTTGTTTTTTTGATTTCCACCAACTTTATTTAAATCAGCAGAAGCAAAAGTATTCTGGATATTTTGTAAACAACCAAGCTTCGATAATTGTAACCATTGAGTAAGCAGCGGCGTGAGATTTGTTAAATCCATAAGAAGCAAATGCCTCCACATCAGACCACAAATCTTCAAGTTCTTTTTCACTACGTCCTGTTTTTTTGATACCTCCAAGAACACCTGTCTTTTCATCCCCATAAATAAATGTTTGTTTCAAAGATTGCAATACTTCAAATTTCTTCTTACCAATGGCACGACGAGCTAAGTCTGCACCGCCAAGTGTGAATCCACCCACAACTTGAAGAAGACTCATAATTGATTCTTGATAAATCATTAATCCGTATGATGTCGAAAAGAATATCCGCCATTTCTGGCACAACATATTCAATCTTTTCAGGGTGCAAGGCGTTTTCAATAAATTGAGGAATGAAAGCTAATGGTCCTGGTCGGTACATAGAGATGGCCGCAACCACGCCCGAAATAATCCCCAGACTTTTGCACGTTCTTCACTGCCAGGTTCATTGATATCAGCGAGACATTTTACGACAACATCTGTCATTCCAGAACTACTTAATTGAAATAGATTTTTAGTTCCTCCAGAAGCAATCGTTTTAAAGACATCGATATCTGTTGTGGCAGTCTCCAGAATTTCTGTAACTGTCAGAGATTTTCCAGTCTTTTCCTGAATTTTATCAAGAGTTGATTGAATAATTGTAACAGCCTTAAGCCCCAAAAAGTCCATTTTTAACAAACCGCAAGATTCAACATCGGTATAAGCTGTTAGTTGCTCACCTTCAACAAAAAAACGGTTGGTAGATATTCTGTAACTGCTTCAGGAGCAATAACATATCCTGCGGCGTGTTGCGTAAGGTTTGATACCATACCACTAAGCAAAGGCGCTACTTCAAGAATGCGAGCAACACGTTTGTCTTCTTCAGAAAGTGCAATCACTTCTGGCAACTCACGAAACTCTTTAATACCAAATCCTTTTTCATCACGAACAAGTCCTGCAAGTTTCTCACCTAGAGAAATAGCTGTTTGTGATTGGTAGTACGCACGAGGAATAGCCTTTAAAAGTGCCTTTAATTGGTACGTGCCAAAAGCAGAAATTCCTGCAACTCGTGATTCTGTAATATCCGTAGATACATTATAAAAAATCTCGTGTATATTCAATAATCTCTTTCCGGTGCATATCTGGAATATCGGTATCAATATCAGGCATTGAAACACGTTCTGGATTTAAAAAAACGTTCAAACAACAATCCATATTTAAGTGGATCAACGTCTGTAATAGCTGTAGCATAAGCCACTAAACTACCAGCGGCAGAACCACGTCCTGGGCCAAAGTTTATAGGGTTTTCTGAATACCCACCTCGTTTGATAAAAATCTTTCCATCGTGCAACCGTTTCATCATCGTATGAGGCATAATTTCGTTTGCCGTAATTAATAAAAATCGGCGACAATAAGAAAATATCCGTTGAACCCCATACTATCAATAATTCCAAGCTCGTAATCAAGTCGATCCCAATATTCTTTTGGTACTTCTTTGTCACCGAAACGGCGTTGCAAACCAACTTTAGCTAGGTGCCAGAAATATTCTTTCTCGTTATTAAAAACCTTTAGGAATATTGAAAATTGGATTGAAATTATCCTTTACGCTCAAGTCATAAATTTCAATTTTGTTTAAAAATTTCAATTGTGTTATCCAACCATTCAACAGGAACACCCCAGTTTTCAACTTCCTCACTCGTGTGAATATAGTGATTTTCTCCTGAGACTAATTTAGCAGATGTCACCACCTTTTTCTGTTTCAGTGATTGATCATCACGAAAACCTTCTGAATCATCGCTTTTTAATTTGACGATAATCATTTGTTAAAACAACCTTGATATCATTCTTTTTAGCCAAAAGCTCTACACGTCTGTTTTCGTTCGTCACTCAAATCGTCCTGTAATTCAGTTGTTAGATACAAGTCGTCTTTGTCAATATTTAACTTTAAGAGATTTTTAAAGAGTGTGTTGTTAGAATCTGCGTCTGAAATGATAATAAAATCTGATAATTCGAAGTCTTCCAAAAATTTCAGATTTACAGTTTTTTTCCATTTTGTCTCAAACTAGAGATTGTTGTTAAAAATACGACACAAGGTTTTATAAGCATTATGATTTTTTTAACCAACAAGACAAGATTCATTGTTGAAGATTTTGTTGAAAAAGGATAGTTCGGTTCCATTTATTGGTTTTTACCATCGGAAATCATACCTTGGTTGAATGAATAGATACCAAAAACCAACTTCTGGATCTGTTAGTGCGAGTGAGTATTCAGTATTTTTTTAACAATATCTGAAACCTTAGCAATTGAGTGCCCCATAGAGTATTCACTCTTGCCACGTAATTCAACAAAACGAATAATTTTTTTGAACCATCTAAAACAGGTTTTGTTGGATAAACAAGACCTTCTCTCATACTGTCAATTACACTTTCTTCACAAATAAGCTCTTTTCCTGAAGTTGAAAAACCTTTCCACCACGAAGAACAATACCTTTCTCCATTTTCAACTTCAATTTTTTCCGTTCAATTTTGAATACATAGTCTTTGAGACCCCCTTTTGTTTAAGTGATAGCTTACTTGATAAGTATATCATAGACTAAAAATAAAAGTCAATAAAATCATAAAAATAATTTAAAACTACCCTTATTTATAAAAAATGTTATAACTATTTTATTACATTGTTAATAATAAATAATATATATAATAATAAATAATATATATAATAATAAATAATATATATAATAATAAATAATATATATAATAATGAATATTATATATAATAATAAATATTATATATAATAATAAATAATATATATAATAATTACTATAACTATTAAAGATATATTATATATACTATAACTATTAAAGAATAATATATACTGTAATTATTAAAGATATGAGATATATATTTTTCGAATCAAAGATTCTCAAAAATGTCGCTTCGCTCCCAAATCAGTATATAATAAAAATTCAACAATAATCTAATTAGCATCCCTTTAAGGAGTTTGGGCTTCGCCCTTTTTGGGGAATTTTTAATTTTATGTTTATAGATCGAACTATGTCTAGTTCCAAAAACGGTTGTGCTATGTTATGTTTTTATTACACGACTTTTTATTTATTGTTTTTGATATTTCATTTTTACTTTATCGTTTGATTGTTTACAGTGTAAAAAGCGGATTATCGAAGATAATTCGCAATGGTTTGTGTAAGCAAACCATTCATCCGAATATCAATTCATTAATAATATTAAAAAGCTAAAAATATTCAGTTTTCAATGTCCTATCTTATCTCAAAATTACGGATTAATAAATTTTGATTTGTTATTTCAAAAAAATCATTCTGAAGGAGAGTTTATCACAACTTTTTATTCTTGTCAAGCACTTTTTATTTTTTACGAAAAAGTTTTTTTAAAAAACTATTGACAAGGACTCTTTTTTTGATAACATTATACAAAACTGTTGTTTTTAGTATACAAAATTTTACAAGGTGAGAGGATTTTTCTAAATGGCTAAACAAAGCAAAGAAAATAAAAAGTGATATTTCACGTTTAGAAACAAGTAAATTGTTAAAAGAGGTTCAGGTTATTCGTGATGTGAGATCAATTACAGAACATACTTATAATAGCAATATTTGGGGTGAAACTGACATCCCAGAAACAAAGTGGTTTACCACAGCAAAAATGCAGTTTTAAAAACTGGTGATAACAAAAAAATTTAAATTAAGAGTTGAAGAGTCTTTGAACGATGTTTTGCGTGGTTGGACAGACTCACTAACTGAGTTAAAAGCTTCGCTTGATACAATTGTTTACGTAACAAAAAAACTAAAAGAAGATCCAAATTGGGAACTCACTGTTGATGATTATGTTGATTTTCTAACACATAGAGTGATCATTATTGCGTTGACCAATCGTCTTAGTCTTGCAGACCCGTCAAAAATTCCAAACTATAACCCAGAAGACGACATTTAATAAAGAAAGTTGGTGTTAATATTGATGAAACTAACAAATGAAAATATTGTTTCAGAATTAAAACGTATCTTTTCTGAAATTGGTAAAGTCGCTACCAAATCTGGATATCTTGAAATCAAACTGTCTAATCCACAAAAATCGATGTTAACTTTTATGACAACAAGTTACTTTTTCTTCTGTTGATATTGAAGTTGACTCCACATTATCTGAATTAAATATAGTTCGATTCTCATTGCCTGAAATTGTGTCAGTATTGGATATTTTGCGCAAACGTGAGCTATTTTGAATTGTCTTATAGTAAAGGTCAAAACGTTTTTGGTTGAATGGTTTGCCACTCTTTAACACTGAGGTTTTTGAGGATGGCTCTATTTTATTCCAGAAACATCGGTAAAATACAATCAAAAAGATTGGTTGGATACATTAGAGCCGGTTTCGGAAGCAAAAAGGATTTAAAAAAAGGGATTTTCAAAAAGAAACTGAATTTTTATTAATTGACATTAAAAAAACGGTGAGGTTAGATTTTTAGATAATTTTGATGTTAAAATAGTTGGGAAGTTCAATTCCTATCCTTCAGGAGATACAATCTTTTTAGATAAAAATAAATTCAAAAAGTTTTAGAAGCTCTTTTTCAAAAATTGATTCATTAGATGTGTCTTTTTAACGAAAAATCTATTGTTTCTAATACAGATGATATATCTTTACAGATTGAAAAACGCAAAATTAAACAAAAACTTTTATTATCCAACTTGATATTATAATTTCAAAAATAACAATAGGAGGTTTTTCTTTGAAACTAATTTTAATAATTCACAAGATGAATATGGTGTTGGTGGATATGATATTTTCAGCAGAATTGGAAAAGATGAAAAATGAGGGATCCGGTTATGATATTTACCAACAAAAACCAGTAAAACAAGGTTTTGGTGGTAAAATGGGTTCGTGTTTTTGAAGATAAAAAGAAAATTTTTAACTTATGTTGGGATTGTAGGAGCCATTTTAACTATTGTTATCATTTCCTTCTTTTTCATTTTTCAAAAATAAAAATCTGTAGAAAGCAACAGCAAAGAATCTCAAATTCAAACACAAAAACAATGACGCTACACTTTTTAAAACTAGCATTCAAACGGCAGTAAATGCTCAAGAAGCAAAAAGGTAACATTTCAAAAATGGAGAGTTGCCACAGTCGATATATAGCAAAAACGCAAGATCTTAACACTTTTTAAAGAGACCTTAAATCAAGTGAACGAGGAACGCACTTTCATATATTGATTAAAAACTGATGATAACGAATTAAATAATCTAGTTATTAACGCCTTAAATAATCAACGTGAATTTTTAAATAGGCTTATAATGTTGATAATTCAGTTGACGCAATTTCGATTTATAATGAATGGAACTCCGGAGATAAGGTTTATGATGAAGAGTACAACACCGTATTATTGCTAACTGATGTTGGAATCAAATATACAGAAAACAAAATTTTGATGGTGGAGAAGATTGAATATTAAAAGCGCCTTTTGTTAGGCTCTTTTTCTTGACTTTTGTATTGTGATAGAATATATAATAACTGAACAAAATAGAAAGGAGTATTTTTGCTTTAAATTATCAAAGAAATTTCCTGAAAATTACCTGACATCCGGTGTTAATTTCCTTTACTTTGGTGACAAACACTACCAATTTAAAAACCGGCAATCGTACAGATGATTTTTCAGAAACAGAAAAATAAGGTTAAAATAAGTCAGAAAAACTATGCGAAAGAACATAATGTATGTGTTATTTTTGCAACCTGGATTTGCTAGACAAACCGACTTTACTCAATAATTTTGTAGAAGCCATTCTTGAAGAGTGGGGATTCTCTGCACAAAAAGCCCGTGAAGATTATGAAGCTGGTATCCTTTCTAAAGATGAGATGACAGAAGCAATCTTAGATTACATCCCAATTGTTGGTACAGTAGGAAATCACGAGATTTTCGGTGGATCTCTTAAAACCTTACCTAAAACCACACTAGGATTCTTATCATCTATTGGTTTTGTTAATCTTGTAGATAAAGAAAATGTTTTTTTACTGTAAAAACTTCAGGTGGTAGAACTGTTGCAATTTCAGGATTACCTTATGATCTGAATTTGTTGAAGGATGAGAAAAATTTTATTCTACAAGAGAAAAAGGGCGATACCGACATCTTCTTAGTACACGAAGCGCTTTATAACACAACTTTGGGTCCAGAAATTAATTGGTTGCCAATTGATGAAAGTTTATAGGATACAAAGGCTGATGTGACAATCGCCGGTCACATTCACTACGGTTTTGTTGATTGAAAAGGATGGTAAAATTTTGGGAATCCAGGAGCTTTAGCACAACAAAGCTCTTCTGTGGCTGAGTTGGATCGAGATATTTATGTAAGTCTCATTCACGTGTCAGAAGATGGTGAAGTTTTTGTTAGAGATATCAAACTTGATTCGCCACGAAGTCGTGATATTTTTGATTTAACTCAAAAAGACGAGAAGATTAACTTGGAAAATCAATCAAAAGGCAGTGGCTAAGATTATTGACCAAATCAAGCCGATTGGCGACGGCCTAGCAACAAGCATTATTGCTGACGTTGCGGCGATTGATTCTGTACCTAAAGAAGTTACAGAATTAGCAGTTGAAACCACACGTGAAGTTGAGAATAGGATTCACAAACAGAACCGTTGAGTGAAGATGTTGATTATCGTATCCGAAGAATTGAACTTGTGGAATTTTGAGGCTCACCAACATACTGTTATAAATATTGATAAAGATAACGTTCCTTACGTTTTTATTGGTGAATCTTCAAACGGAAAATCATCAATCGCTCGTGCCTTGTATTTCTTCTTTGAAAACGAAGGTAATTCCCTATCGTTTGTGCGAAAAGGTATTAAAAATACTGAATGTGAGGTTATATTACATCGAGCTGACGGTCTTGTGGCTTCACGTTTTGTTAATGTGAAGAAAAACTCGAACTGGAAAGCAAAAGATTGTGGATCAAGGTTGGCACATCAGCTATCCTGACGGAACTGAAACAACAACGAATACACTAAGGATTGGAGACACTCAACACTTATTTGGATTCAACTATCTATTTCTTGACTGAAAAGATAAAAATCGGAATTAATTTCCGAAAACAAAAAGAGGGGGATTTCTTCTTAAAACTTAAAGGGCAACAACGTGCAAAAGGTTATTGGTGCCTTATTTGGGACACAATATATTTTGGGGGCTATCAAAGATCTAGATAGAAGAGGTTTTGCCTCTGAAAGAAAAAGTTGTTTCAAGTGACTACAAAAATCGAAGAAAAACTAGAACCTCTTAATTTGTTAGATCAAGAACAATTTTGTAATTGATACACTGGAAACTAGATTTGACAAAAATGAAGGTTAAAAACACAATATTGAGAAGCGCCTCCGTCTTTATGTATAAACAAAAGACAATCGTAGAACAAGAACTTCTTTTTATCAAAACTATTGGAAAAAGAAACCGATTGTTAATTCTTCTAGTTGATGATTATGAAAAAACTTGAGGTTTTGGTGAGAAAACAAAACTCTGCTGAATCAATTCAAACAAAAACTTATTAAAAACTAGAATGGTTTTTATCTAAATTGAAAATTTATTTAGAAGATAAAGTAAATAGTTCTATTGATCTTTTTCTTTATTGGAAGCAAAGGTTAAAGATTCTAACAAAATCAAAAACACAAATAATAATTTAATTAAGGTGAACCAAAATTTAAATAATATTAAATTGATTATTTCCAAGAAAGAGGAACTCGTTAGAATATCTGATGGATACTGAAGATCTCAAAGATTCATTTGAAAAATTAGGAAACTTAAAGAATGTTTACAAGGAAATGAAGAAAAAACAATAACTCCTTGATAAACGTATCCAAAAATTATTTCTGTAATTAAAGAATCTAGTAACGAGAATGAGCAACTTTTTGCTGATCTGGAAAGGAAAAATTCAAACTTAGAAAAAAACAGTTAGTTTATCTAAGAAACTAACTGAAATTATTGCAGAGTTGAAACTTTTATCTGAAAAAGATTTTTATTTATGAAAAACTGAATTGTCAGAAAGAGAGTCTAAACTAAAAGAATTAGAGAAACAATATTCTTCTGTAGAAATCTGCAGGAGTTGTACTATACGGTCTGAAACGCATTGGAGGAGAAATGACTGAAACAGAATTAAAAAGAATTAGGAAAAAGCTGTTGCTGAACAAAAGGAACTAATGATTCGTTCGGAATCAACACAAGAATCTTTGATTAAAAACAAAGAGGAATTAGAGTCTCAACTTCGTGAATTAGTGTAGACCCTGATAACGTGGAGGAAGAGGTTAAGAAATGGAAGAAGAAGTTGAAGCGTTAAAAACAACATCACAACAAACCTTGCAGATGTTAAGGCAGTAGCCGAAAAACTAAAAGAGTATAAGAGGTATTTTTCTCCTCTTATAATTATTAAAAATAAATTTATTTCTCGGAAACCGATAGAAAGAAGGTATTTTATGAAACGTGAGTTTTATGAATTTGCTGGAGAAATTTCAGATGATAATAACATCATTGAAACAACTCTGCGGGAAGAAGTTGATGGGAAGAATGTTTTTAAGAAGATTAAAATTCGTTTTTCAAGAATTTGGTGTGGTTATTCTTAAACATCATCGCTCTATCAATTATCGAATTGATCTTCCAAACTTTGGGTATCAAAATTCTAAGTTCTGGGACAATTTCAATTCTTAATTTTGCTGGTCTAGGAGTTGCTTTATCTCTTTTATCTTTATTGGGGTTTTCTTGATGAATGTTAAACCTATCAAGGAAAATTCTATGTTTAAAGATCTAATTCTTGTTTTTTTCAATTACTTTCTCCATTTATCGCTTTAACCTATATTTCTCAGTATGGTGTCGTGCTTACTGAATTGGATCAGTTACATTTTTCGTAACTTTCCTATTGGTTCGTTGGCCGATCATCAAAAATGTTTTTCTATTTTTAATTATGAAAAGGTATACAATCTGAGTGGAAATCTTGTTGGTCTTCAAGGGGTGCTTGATTTTTGAAAAATGCTCACTTTCAATCAAGAAGAAACGTAAAAAGCGTGATTATTCAGATGAAGAAAAGAGCTGCTATTCGAGAACGTTTTAAAAAGAACGTTCTTAGCAAATAAAAATAAAAAGAGTGATTTTTCACTCTTTTTTATTATTCAATTTCTTTGATTCTAATGAAGTTTACAAATGAACTCTTCCTTTGTAATTAACTTGTTGGTTTTGAAGGTTTTATCCTCCAAAAGCTTCAATTCCTTTTGGCGAAACAAACCCTTCAGGCCTAATTCCCTCATCCAATAATTCCTCAATTAGAAGTGTCTGCCAGTTCGCACTCAATACTTAATCCGGATCTATAACCAGGATAATTTCGATAATTTGGTGTTTGCTCTGAAAGCAAAAGCTTTTGGCGCCATAACATCATAAATACCAGCGTATGTTGCTGCAATAGCATACGATTGTTGATAAGATAACACCTTAAAGGACATTGAGTGACTACGAGCAACCCTCTTCAAAAATATCAGAAGATTTATTTGTGACTGAAATAACTTCAGACAAGATTTTTGCAACTGATCCAGCAATAGACTTAGTTGTGATAACAGCTCGTCTAGTGCCAGTATCGACATAGTAAATACCCGGAACATCTTCATAAGAAGTATTTTCCAAAATCCAACGTTTGATAACTTCTCTAGTTGGTTTAATATTGTTTAATTCAAACAATAAATCAAACATTGAAAAAAATTCTTTTCATCTATTGATACAATAGGTCCGTCATTAAATTTAGATTTTCCTTTTCCAGATATAGCCTTTTGTTTACAAAGTCAAAGTCAATGAAATACTCTTTATCTCCCTTGCATTTTCGTTTCTCAAAGATTTCACCACGAAAATCATATTGAGTTTTTTTCTTGTTTCTCTTTCATCATACCTTCTTTCTAAATCAGTGTTTTCTATTTCATTCTGTAACAACTGATACTAGTTATTTTCTGAAATTATAACAGAAGATGTAAGGGCAAAAACAAAAAGTTAAATAAAAAATAAAAATAGAGAGTTTAACTCTCTATTTTTGTCAAAGAGATATTATTTACCACAACTGAATTTATGTTTCTATTTTTAGGATAAATAATAATTTGATTCTTGTCCTAAGAACTTGAATCTCTATCTACAAAACTAAGCTGATTTAATCTTTTAATTTCAACATCGTCAGGATTCGGACTTTCGGTTTGATTTGAATCCAGATTTACTGAGAAATTCAACTGAACTTTGTCTGTATTAATTTTTCGTTGGTGTCATAAACCCGTAACATACAGTTTGTCGCATTAAGAATAGTTCTCAATAAAAATATTGATGACCTTCCATTTTTCTTCACAATAGTAATCAAGTAGCATAATATTAATTTGAGTTTTATTTAGACGTGACAAATCGTAATTTTTGATTAATTTTAAAAAACTCGATAAAAATAATCAATAGTAACAGGAGTAAATCCGAAATCCACAATTTTATCTACAACAGTTTCAGGGAATGTTACTATACCTTCATAAAAGTATGATTGCAAACCAATAAATCTGACAAGTTTTACATAATCTGATAGATATTTGTAGTTGTAGTTTTCAGGACAATTGTAGATGTTGTGACTTTCACTTAGTTTGATTACTCTTTTAACAATTCGATTTGTAAGATCTACAACAAAAACGCTCGAGGGTTGTTGATTGATTTATAGAATCAATCGTCTCACTATTGGCTCTTGGAGCTTTATTTGATAAATACAATATTTCGGTTATAATAATATCGAATGTTTCATCAGATAAATTTCTTAAATTTCTAAAAGAAATAGTCGTTGATTGATTTATAAAAACAATTCCATCCTGTAAACATACCTACCATCTTTGAAAAATGATGTGGTTGATTTTTATCGAATATGATGTTGTCTGTGTATACGCCTATATTTCTTTTTGAATTTCTGGACTTAATTTGTCCCAGTATTCCGAAAATATAAACCGAGATCCCATCCGTTCAACCGTGTCTTGTTCTACCCAGAATTTGTCACCCTTTTAAGAGAAGATTTGTTGAAAAATTCCTCAAGTTTTTTTCTACCATTGATTCTTTAACTAAAGACCAAAAATAGCTCGATATTTATAGATAAATAATCAAAAGGTTCATCTCCAGTTTTAGAGATGTATTTTTGCAAACTCTACGCATAACACCACTAAACTCATCAGTTGTCAACAACTCATAAGAGTATTCTCTGTAAGAATAGGATTGCCCAATTGATAGATACAACTTTTTCCTTAAAGGATTTAAGTATACAGTTAACTCCATTTCGTTTGGTGATGAGCTTTTTGTTTTCATTCAAGCAATTGTTAATCACAGTTCTCCAAAAAGCTTGCTTTTTAGGGATCGTTATGTTAGGAGATTTTTATCATCTCAAAAATAACATTTTCAAGTTGCGAGAGACTGTAATTTTCGCTTTTTCTTCATAATATTTCCTTCTTTCTTTATTTGTTTTAAGTTTTTATTTCTCTTTAATTATATCAGAAAAGAGGTTGAATGCCAACCTCTTAGTTTTTGTAAAATATCATTTTGAAAGTGAAGCTGAAATTTTAAAATTATTTCCTTTTTAATTTTTTTGAGATAGAAAAATACTCTTCATTATTAAAATAAACTTTTTCATATTTTGCACCAATTTGATCGGAACATTTCTTTAATTCTTCAATCAAATTTGAGCGAATTTCTTCGTTTAAATTTTTGAAAATGATTTATAAAGGTTTGAATCATAAACAATATTTATATTTAATGCACCTGGTAAAATTTTTATTTTTGTAATTTTAAAAATTCTATCACTGTATTTTTAACAACAAATTGGATATAGAATGTTTCAAAATAGACAATTTTTTTCTTGTTTTTTTCAAAAATTAGAATTAAAATATGTATATGTTTCATACCTATACAATGATTCAAGTGGTTGTTTTATATAAAAATTAAGCTCTTTATCTACACAACTATCTTTTGTTCCACCAACGAAGAGAGTTTTTTTCTAACAATTTTTCCAATTCAGATTCAAATATAAAAGAAGAATTATTTAATATATCAACTAAGTTTATATATAAATAATCCGAAAAAACATTCTTTTTAGATATTTATTTAACCTAATATATCTCGATAAAAAGAAATCTTTTTCATTTTTATCACATTGATTGAAAATTGTGTAAAAATGATTCATCCATTATTTTGAAAAGGTTTGGATTGTTCTTAAAAAAATAAAAACTTAGAATCCGAATTATTTCATTATTCATATCTTTATCAAGAGTACCTTCTAAACTTATATATTCTTTTAGAGTTAACGCAAAAATTTTCTAAATAATAAAACCCACTTTCTGTTTCAATTTGATCTGAATGGTTAATGAAGTAATTAATACAATTTTCTAAAAAAACATTTCTGTAATATTTAAAGTTGTTATTGATTTTTAAGTGATAGTAAAAATTAAATTTTTTTAGAATATAAAAAATTAGATGATATTGGAGGGATGGAATTGAATATAAAGTTTTGTAAATTACAAAAATCGAAGACTGAAATCCCAAAAACTGATAATAATTCAGAAAATTCTTCTTGAAAAATTAAAGAAGGGCCAAGTCTCAAGGAGAAAGTCAATCAGTTTACTTTTTATCATCTGAGACCTCACGTAATAGTAACTTGTTGCTAAACTTTTCTTTTCTAAAGTGGGTTGCTCTGAAAAACCAATTATATTTAGTAATAAATTTTGTATTTTATCTTTAATACCTTCAGTTATATTATCAACTGTTTTTCTGTTGTTGATAAATGTTTGTTTCAAAAAGGAAATTAATCTCTTTGAAATTCACAGAATCTACAAGAAGTTTTTAGTTCGTTATTTGTAAATAATTCAAATCTATTGCTATAAGTGAATTTATCAAAAGTTCTTTGAGATCTAATGTTTTCAAGATTTCCAAACATCTTCTTTTTGAGAATCATCCTCAGCAACAAAATATAAATTCACGATTATTACCATCCAATACAATTATTTCCCTGAAATTAAATCAAGGAATATTCTTTTTCTGTAATTGATTCAGATCGTATATATTCATCAAAATAATAAATACTTAAATTATTATTTTTCGAAAAATAATTTTCTGCTGATTTCAACTTTAGTGATCTCAACTCTTCACTAAAAAGCATTTTTATAAAAATCACTGTCCAGATTTTTCAATATTTTCTTCAAATTGTTTTCAATTATTAAAGATATTTTTGTTATTATTTTTGTGGTTATAACCATTATTTTTACCTCGTTATCTATAAAAACAGTATATCAAAAAGAGCCCCAAAAATCAACTGTTGCTCTTTTTAATATAATCAATAATTGAATGAGATAACTTTATCTTTTGAATCAAGGCTTACAGAATTTTTGTTATTTCCAACATAGAAGCCCCACTAATTTCATCTTTCAAATAAATTGTTATTTGATCAATAAATTTATTTGATTCTAGAATATCTTTAATTTTTGTATTAGAAGTTTATTCTGAGATAACAAACCTTTATAATCTCGCAAATAATATGAGTTTATTCCTAAAGAGAAATCAAAAATAAAACTTATCATCAATTTGACTCAAAAACTTAAAAGATATCGTTATTGGTCTCAAATATAAAACTTATAATTTTAACCAGACTACCAGCTTTAATAGTACCAGAATTTAAAATGTATTTCAACGGATCAACATCAATATCTAATAGCTCTTTTGTCTGATTAATTTCTAAAGTTTTATATATTATTATATTCTTCCAATAAAACTCTTTTCAATCTCAATAAAAATCATTTTTCTTTATTGAGTATTCTAATTCAAATTTTTTTACCAACAATCAATAATAGTCTATTAAAAAAATTTCCTCTTTACAAATTCCTACCTCTGAAATTAATTCAGAAATATTTTCTTCTGAAACAAGATCAGTATCACGCAAAGAAAGAAAAAGATTTAAAAATTTAGGTCTTCCGCTTTATGAAACAAAACTTTCAATTTTATTTTATAAAGATCCTTTGTTATTTTATCAAAGGGTAAATAAAAAAATCATATTCGTAATAATCATCAAAGTGAATATCCTTGTTTTGTGATTCTAAAAAGTCGTAAAAAGAGTTTGATTGTTGTTGTCTGATATTAAAAATATAAGGAATCATCGTTCTTGAATAGATCAATATACAAAATCGATTAATTTGTTTAAAAATAACTCCATCAAACGAAGCTAAAAAAATCACTATCTTTAAAAAAATTTCAGGACTTGTTCTTTTCTCTGAAAAATATCAGATAATAAAAAAATTTTCATCTAAAGTTAATTCAGATAATAGTTTACTTGCATTTTTATTAATTTGATTTTTGGGTTCTCTAAAAATAATTGATAGTTAAACCTTTCGTTTTCAAAGATAAAGGTTGTATTTTTTTCTTTTTGATTGATTCCTTTAAAATATCAAACAGTTTATTTGGATTCAAAAGTTGCAAGAATGGGTCCAATTCATTAATTGTTTTCGATATCCCATACTTCTAATTTCTCATTCTTTAGATTTAAAAACAATATAATATTTTAAATTTATTCTAGGTTCTTCAGAGTCATTATTAATTAATTTTAAAGTTTCTTTTGTGAGCAATTTTTCATCAAAAATGCAAATTTAAATAGTTAAGCTCTTGTTTTTAATATTTTTCGATATTTTATTTAAAAACTTCAATTTTTACATTCGATTTTTCTAAACCCTCTATTTTTTTATTACCATTTGAAAATATAACCCCTTCATATTTTCTTTTTATTGTATCAAAAAAAGGAACTGATTTTTCAAGTTGATCAATTCCTTTTTTTAATTATTTTATAACAGTGTTTTCAAATATAAAAGATATACTTCTCGGGAACAATAACGTAATTTTATTGTTTTCTTTGTCAACAAACACCTCGTTAGAAATAAAGTTTTTAAATCCAAATTCTTTTTACGAAACTATCCAAATCATTAAGCAATTTTTCAAATTTCTCTTTAGAAAAGAATAGTTTGTTTCCTTTTTTTCGTAATTTTTTTAACTGGAGTTATAAGAAAATTTATAAAATTGATAATAGAATTTTCTTCTTTATATTCTTTTTAATTCCACATAAGTGTTTTGTAATTGCACCAGAAAGCTCTTCCAATTCGTTTTCTTCACATATCCAGGATAACAGTAGTAATGTTTTTCCAGAGGAATAACCCAAAAGAATATGATTTGATTTTTAGAACTTTATCTATTTTTCAAAAATCGCTTTCTAAAAATTCCAGAAATATTTATTGAATGCTTATTGAAAAATTTTAAGAGTATCGATTACCTCATAACCAGAGAAAAACTACAATAAAAATAGATTCTTAATTACAAAAATCACTTATATTGATGTTGTTTTGTGGAAATCCAAATTTTCTTTCAAAATGACTAATAATATCATCATAATCTCGTATCAAATTCCTTATCCTTTGCACAACTCTACCTTTATTTTTGGCACTTAAGTCCTTTTCTAAAAAGGTCAATTTTCACAATTAAATTTTTTTCAACTATTTTGTTTAGATAATCCGAAACAATAGTTGGTTTTACATTTTTGAAATGCAAAAGCTTCTCAATATCTTCTTTGTCAACAACCCAAGCAAAAATATTTTTTTGATAACAAATCAGCTGATGTTGCAATATCAATTGACTGATATTTTCTTAATAAAATATTCAATATCACAATAGATCGACTATATTTGTAAGTTACAAATGGTAGTGGTTCTTTTTATTTGTGATGGAATTTGTTATATTGGAACTGTATTTGTTTAAGGTTAAGTATTTTTCAAACTCACCCTCTCCAAATTTGTATCTTTTGCAATTCTTTTTATAAGAGATATTGATTTTTCCTCCCTAGAAAATCAAGAAACTCATCTCTCCAAAAATAAATCTAAACTGATTCTTTTTATTTTCTTCTTCGTCAAAAATTATCTTCTGTAACAATTTTTAGACAAAATGTCACCTGCAATTTCATAAAATTTGCGGTTTATTTCATTGAAAAAAACATTTCTTTATCTAATTTTTCTTTTTGAAAAAGACACTTTCTTTTTAGATAAATAGACTTAAAAAAATTAGATCACCAAACTCGTCTGGTTTTAATATTTGATAATATGAACCGCTATAAAATTGTTTTCCAGGCTCTTTTGCAACCGGGCAAAGCGAAAATTTTCTTTTTATCGAAATCAAATAAGACAAAAATAATTAAAATTGTCATTTATTGCAACTTTTTATTTTTTTCAAAGTCATAACCAGATTTGTTGATTATTTTGTTTAATTTTTTTGATAAATTCTCGGAAAAAAACAACCTGAAAACAATCTTCACTCTTTTTAACAATTTCTTTTACAGAGTTCAAAAATATTTTTTTGCTATTCCATTCGTCTTTTACACCATCAACAGAATAGGTTTTTGTTTTTGTATCAATTACCATCTAAAAATCCTTCTTTCTTATTAAATTATCTTAAAAACAATTATATCAAAAAGAGTCAGTTTTTCCACTAACTCTTTTTATTTACAAAAATCTATATTACAACGGTGTTTTTCAAAACTAAACTGATATCAGACGTAAGAGGTATTTTTGATTTGTTTATTTTCTTGATCTACGACCTCGAAACCGCTAACAATATCAACAAACCCAGTTTTATCCTTGACAATTCTATCAAGTTGTTTGAGTAATACATCTAGTTCATTTCTAGTTATAGTTGCATTTGGTTGGTTAGATATGTATGTCATTCTTATAGGAATCAACTGATATTCAATACCGCCAAGACGGAATTTGTTCCTTTCTCTTAATAAGAGTAAATCATCTAAAACTTCAGGTGTGTATTTACAAAGGTTTTTCTATTGAGTTCTGTTCGAAATGATCACTGTAATATCTAAAAGGCACTAATAAAAATTACTTTTAATTATTAAAACATCTCTTCCACCCTCTGGTTTTCGGTTGAAGCATTGAAATCTGCTAAAAAAATATCCTTACTTAAAAAGATATAAGTGAGTGGAGATCTACTCCACCTAAATCTCGATTGTTCAATAGGGCTTTTTATTGTATGTCTACCAATTTTTAAGTTTGTGTTTGTTTTTTTAAAAATTGAGACTACGTATTGTATCATTGTAGTTGTCTAAAAATATCAAAAACATCTTTTGATGGGTTAGTAGTTTTTAGATTTATAAATTTGATTTGTAGAAAGAATATTATCCAATTGGGCAAATGACTCATTAATTTTTCAACACGTAAGTTTCGAACTTTTCCTCTATCGTTTTTAAATTTAAATTGTAAATTCTTTCTAACGCTCTGACATCTCTTTCAGTAATAAAAAGAATGATCCACCAAATATTTCTAACAAATCTTCAAAAATTAACGTCTTGATTTTTACAAAAGATTGTAAAGAATTACATAATAAAAGCAGCATTTCATACTCGGATATGATGAAGTCCACAAAGCTATCATTCGTTTCCTTTAACTCTTCAATTTTGTTTATAGAGTATTTTTGAAGGTTAAATACTGATTGTACTCATCTAAAGAGAAACTCTTGCGATATATATTTTTGAATAAATATAAAAACCATCTTTTCCGACACAATCCAGGAAGTCGTCATTAATTAGCAAGTTAAAACTCATTCTTTTTCAAAAATCACTTTCTTTAAAAACTCCTTAACTAAAAACAATATCAGAAAAAACTTTCCTACTTCAACTGTAAAAAGAATTGTTCATTTTCTCAGGGTAGCCTCCAAATCAAGAACTTGTTTCTTTACAAACCATCCCTTGTATTTGATAGTAATAGAGGAAGAAACTATCTCGGCAAACTCCTCCGGTTTTAGAATTTGATAATATTCATAATTAGCAAAAATTTTTCGGAAAGTCATAGTCGCCCATTCTATAAAAATGAAACGGTTTTATTAGTAAAGTTTAACAATACGTAATATTTATATTTATCAAACACCCTACTTTTTTTGTGTTTTTCTAAATCATAATCTTCTTGCAATAATATTTTATCAACCGTTTTTTTGAAAAATTACTAAACTTTTAAAGGAAATATTTTTTTGAAGTCCTTTCCGGATCCTTTATATTTTTTACAAATTTGACTCGCTTCAGTTCTTTTTACAACTAAAGGACTGATGTTTTCTGAATAATTTTCAGAAGAGTCTTTTCTTATGATATCACTACTTTTTATAACCATTCTTTTTTTATAACCTTTCTTTTCTTATCAATATAGATTATATCACAAGATATCATTTTTTTATCACTAATAACTTACAAAAATAACCTATAATAGTTAAAGGATTTTTGTTTAAAAAAATAATAAAAAATCATTTTTAGGTGTTGACATATTGAAAAAATAACCTATAATAAGAATATCGAAACTTAATTTTTCGGAGGGATGGCAGAGTCAGGACGATTGCGCTCGTTTGCTAGTCGAGTGGTGGCTGAAAGGTCACTCGTGGGTTCGAATCCCACTCCTCCTTACCACCATCATTCTTTCCTTCTTTTGATGTGTGGTTTTAATGCCTCTTAGCTCAGTTGGCAGAGCAGGCGACTTTTAATCGTCGGGTCACTGGTTCGAATCCAGTAGGGGCAATAGGTTCGGATGGCGAAGTGTATTTGTTGTTGAAGCTTGTTGAGTTAACGCACAAGTTTTACTTCAGATATTACAGGGTTTAATAAATTCCACCGTGAAAATAGCCTAAAAATTTTCACAAGTGTGACTGGTTTTTGTAAAAATATCAGCAGGGTAACCCAAAGCTGAATATTTTACAGATTAAATAGAAGTCCGGATTCTTAACAGGAGCATTTCGAGCACCAGGGGGTAGCACAGAATAAACCAACTACCCGTCCTAAAGTTGTATGTAAGGAGAGGATTGACAATCATTCTTGCAGTCCGATAAGGGAGTATGTTTTAGAGTAGAGACACCAGTAAGTCTTGAAAGTGGTGGTAACAGCACCAACAAAAACTTGTCGTGAGTAAAAACACGCTGGACATCTCAATTAGTCTTCCTGTAATTATTACAGGGAGTGGACGTAAAGTTACACGATAATGCGGAGAGGCACTTTCTGGGGTGTTATGCAAGCTGCCTTTTAAGACTGAGGGCAGACAAAAAGGGGACACTATTGTCCCCTTTTTGTTTTGTTAATTTTTAAAATTACATATAGTTTAGATCTGGAAGTTGAACAGTTTTTCTTGAATGATACTTCAACCAATTCAGGTGAAACCCTAAAGTTGCCCTGAGTTCCTTTTTCTTAAGATGTTATAGGCTGCGTTCACATCAGCGTCCACTTCAAGCCCACTTCCTGAATTATAAAATATGTACATTTGTTTTGCTTCGTTTACCAGAGAATGTACCTTTATCAAAAATCATCATTTGCAATACTATCAGCGACAGAAGTTCGATGTTCATCAACAACGATTACTTCTAAAGAATAGATAGTGCAAGCTGTGATTAGTTGAGCATAAAGAGATACCATAAAATCATTTCCGTTGTTTAGGCTCATACATCCGGATTTACCAATATAGACTCGTTTTACGCCAAATTCTTTTCAATTTTTGAACAACACTTATTGCAAAAATTTAATGTTTTTTTCTATAGAAAGTACCAGCAGTTTTTTTGACTATTAAATTTTTTTGATCCATTGGGTCAAAACCGATATTCTTTTAAACTTGTTAAATAGTTTTTGTATTGATCACAAACAAAAAGATCTTGGGTGGCGTTGGTCAGAGAATACAACAGTAATAAGGTTATCATCTTTGTACGATGAATTAATATCAATTCCGACAGATAAGTTCCTACCCCTTTTTAGCTTTTTGAGCTTTCGTATGATTCACCAACATAACTAATAACATCAGAATTTCCATCTTCTGTATTATTTGCAGAAAAATCATTCTCTACAATTAATTCAGAAGAAACCGGAACTTTAACAATTTCAGTGATTGTTGATTCTTCAATAACTTTAGTACGAGAAATTTCTTCTTTATAAAGTTCAGCAAATTACAATGTTGTGCTTACCAGCTTTACCTTCTTGAACTACAGTTTTTTTCAGTTACATCTAAATCTGGGATTATTAAAGTAGGATATTGAATGTTGTGTGATATGGTTGTTACTTTTGGTGTTTCTACGAAGAGTTCAATGAATTCTCGAATATCTTTGTAGATCAACCCTTTCGATTTCATATCAATAACAAAATCTTCAATCTGTTCAAACAAACTTTGATACTCGAATGTTACATCGTTTTTACTATCTTTACTTAATAAAATTTGCTCCTTGATATTAGAAACAATTTCTTTACGTGTGATTTTTTCCTTTAGTTTTTGTCATCAAATAAATTCCTTCTTTCTAACTACTGAGTAGTTTTTTTAAAATTATATAAAAAAAGACGTTAAAAAAACGTCTTTTAAAATTAATGTAAATTCTTCTAATTTTTTTCAAAAATCATCGATAGGAACTTCAAGTAAACCAAATTCAACTAGACTCTAGTTACATCAATCTCAGATTTTCTAAGGATTATAGATTTTCTTTTATCCTTATCTAAATCCAAAAAGCAAGTTAAATAAAACTTCAGAATTATATTTATTTGATATTAAAGTATAAATTCCGTTTTCCGTTTTATTCTCATAATCAAAAAGTCAAATTGTGAATTTTTGTTGGCTCTATAGTTTTTATTGAACATTGTGAGTTCAATGTTGGTTCCGTTGTCGATAATCTTCGTTAATGAATTGATTTTGCGATTCAATATAAACCAAATCAATTTCTTTTATTAACTAAATAAGAGATATCAAATTTATATGTTTTTACCTTTGGCGTAATCACAAGAGAGATAATTTGTAAAAGTCGATAATGCAGAGTAACCTTCACATTTATCTTTGTAAGGTTCACCAATATTAAAAGCAATTGCGGTTTTTAACTTGGTTATCTAAAATTAATTTCGAAACAGCCTCACCATAAACACTTAGAACCTTTTTCCCAATTGATAACATAATCACTATTTGGGCGTCCAACACCACGAAGTTTTTATTGCAATAGCGCTCATATAATCGTGTATTAAACTTGATTTTTCAAGCTTGGATTTACCTTTATCAATCCTATATTGTTCTTTTCGCTAATTTACCTGATACAATTTTAGAAATTTCTTTATCTATATCTGTTCCAGACTTTCGCAAGTTGTATAAAAGATATTCAAAGATAAATTTGTCGGAATAACATTCGTTTAGATTCCATTCTTTAAAACTGTTATAAATATCTTTTTAAAAAAATAATATTCATCTTTCAATTTATAATCTTTACAAAAGTGATCATAATTCCTAGAAAAGAAACTAATCTTGTAATCTAATGAAGATTTTTAAAAAGAATGGGAAAAACTTCATCTCTCAATTCTGTAGAAAAATTTTAACTGAATCTGGGTTTTCAATCAAAAATTTTCTAAGATTATTTTTTTGTATTGTGATTCGAATTTTTTTCTGTAATAAATTCAGAATTTCACCAAGATTTACAACCTCAAATTTTCTAGGATATTCCTTTTTATTTTGCCAATTTCTATATTTATTATCTTCTGAATAAATAATAACTGGGTTTGCAGGATTGTAACTCTTCTTCATAAAAACCCTTTGAAATTATCAACCCCTACTAAAACGGAGGTATAGTATTCTGGTAACGCCCTAGCTTGAACGTCACTCCAACTTGTATATAACTTGAATTGCCCAGAAATCAAATCGTAATAAAGATATAGATCTTCTTTTGATTTATATAATAGAGGGATTCTTCAGTATAACCCTGTTTTTTTGATCAAGTTGTCGTATGTATCTTTTTTTAGTAATATTATTATCTAATTCAAAAAGATTTTTATTTCCTCAGAAAAACTCAACCAACAACCCCGGTTTTGAAATTTCTTTAGCGATATCAGACAATGAAAAACATTTTTATTATTATCGCTTTTTATAACCATTTTAATTCCTTCTTTCTAACTACTGAGTGGTTTTTAATTTTTAAAATTATACAAAAAGAAGTCGCTATAAAGCAACTCCTTAAAATTTCAAACAAGTTTAAATTCTTCAACACGTTTGAAAAAAAGTCAAATTTCACTGGTGAAATAGCCAGGTTATTTTCACACATAGATTTCAACATCGAGATTTCTGATTTTTAAAAATGATCAATTTGCGCTGCTCATCTGTAAGAGAAAAATAGATAGTCAAAAATAGTCTAGATTGATATTCCCCAGAAAATATTGTGTACAGACCTGTTCCAATGAAATGGAATAAATTCAGTTGAATTGACACATTGTTGTCAAGTAATTTTTGAAATTGTTTCAAAATAATAATCAACATTGCGACCGTATTCTTCATCAATATCAATTAATACACTATGGATATCAACGTTGTATTTTTGTTAGAAGAATATTCGTTAACTAAGAACTTCTCCACAAAAAGATCATTGATATACTCATCCGTCTTGCCTAAATAAGGTTCACCAAAGATATCTAAGTACCATTCAGGATAGTCTTGTCGTTCAATTAGGAATTTCGAAATTCGTTCTCCAACCTCTTTAAAAAAGTTTCTTCCAAGAAAAACCTTTTTGTGTGTAATGAACAAGTTCGTTCTAATTCAGAGTAATACCTAGTTGCGTCCAAAGCAAACTTTACAAGACTGCTTTCATTAATTCGAATCCTTTTTGTTCATAACTTTCACAATCGTTTTGGTACATCATTTCTGAAAATCGTTCAATCTCTTCATTAATTCCAGTACCAGCCTTTTTAGTTCCTCAACTGCTTCTTTTTAGAGTGAAATTTCCATCATAAAAATTTTCAATTTTCTTCTGTTGAAATAGTTTGTACAAGCTCTCCAAAAAAACAGATATTCATCTTTCAGCTTATAATCTTCGCAAAACTTGTCGTAATTCTTTTTCAAAAACTTTGATTTTGTAATCTAGGTTTCTTCCAACAAAAATGGAAATACTTTTTCGATGGTTGTTTGCAGAAAAACTCCATATCAAACTGATCATCATCTAGTAAGAATTTCTTTAAGTTTTTACCATACTGTTTTTTTGGAACATATCATTCAATAAAATTAAGAATTGTTTCCATATCAACGATCTCAAAAAGTTTTGGGTATTGACTATGATTATGATAACTTCGGTTTTTATTGTCTTCGGAATAAATAATGAATTTGTTATCATAACTATAATGTTTTTAATAAAACTCTTCAAAAGTTACAGAACCAACTAATACAGTTGTCAATGAATTTGATGGTTCGTTATTAAAAATCACTACTAATTGAAAGTTTGAATTTCCTGTTAATAAATCATAGTATAAATTCATACTATAATATGATTTGTATAGATTTGGAGATTCATCAGAATATCCTTTTCTTTGTTTTAAAGAATAATAATTATTTTTCCTTTTTAGACTAATGTTATCTTCAAAATAAATTCTAACCTCAGCCTTAAACTGCTCCATCACATTTCCTTCAGAAAATGCTTTTGAGATGTCAGTTATTGAGAAAAATTTTATTCCCCTTTTTAGTATTTATAACCATTCTGTTTTCCTTCTTTCTTCTTCTGAAATAAATTCAGTTTTTTTATTTTTTTCTTAAATTATAATAGAACGTTTGAGTGTCTATCATAATTACAGAATAAAAAGAGGTGGTTCCTATAATACCACCCTTTTTTATTAGAAACAAAATCCTATCTATTTGTTGCTGAACGAAATACGAGGAACAACTTCTTCAGCGAAAAAAAGCTTTCTGTATGTTTCTCTTTTTACATTAAAAACCTTTACCAGGCTCAATATAAAACTTTTTCTCTTACAACTCGTGTAACCACAAGTTCAGAGTTTTTTTAAGGATCTTGGTGTATCTCGTTTTCACCAGAGCTATACGAGTCTTCATTTAGACTCAAGTTTGTTGGAAACGTAGGCTTGCTCGCAAAGTGAAATTTTGGTTTACTTAAAAGCTCACGTTTACCATCGTAGATAACATCATCACCAGATGTCACCACAAATTTATCTGAGATAAAAATCTATCTTGAAGGTGCGATAAGTTTGCACTTCTTTATTTTCTGACAGCGTAACGCCGTCGTACCAGCCAGCTCCCATAGGGATAATAGCCACAAAAGAATAAAGTGAATAATAAATAACCACTTATACGTCCACCTTTTTTTCTAAAAGGTTATCAGCTTTAGGGAGCAATTTCACTCCTAAAACATACAATGCAGTAAATACTGCGGTAAACAAAATTAAAAATGCAAAAAGATTCATTTTATTTCCTTCTTTCCGGCTAATAGCCATTTTTCTTAAATTATAAAAAGTCCTCCAAATTGGAAGACCTAAGTTTTTAAGATTCTAGTAATTGAATGATATTTTTTTATTTCCGGTCTCTAGAATATTGTTTTCTAGTAATACCTTGACAGATTCAACTTCGTTTTTATGGAACGATAAAAAGTTTTTCTTATCATCATCTAAGTTTTCTAGCCAATCAAAAAATGTATTTGAATTTTGTTCTTTTGAAACTAAACATCTAAACTCATTATATAAAGATGAATAAATTAGTCGCACTTTCACTTTTACTCCAGAATCTAAAAAGCGCACCTAATGAACGATTCAATTCAGTTTCAATGGCAAATGTGGTGCCGTTGAAAAACATACCATTCATAACATCAACATTCAAAAACAAAAATCATCATCAAATTTAGAAGCTAACTTTTTAAATATTCCTTCTCTAACAATATCACTTGAATTATCAAAACTTCTTGTTCCTAATAAATCAAGATCAGTTTTTGAAGATTGACATTCTTGAATAAAACGAGCACAATAATTTGACAAAAATATCAACAGAATATTCACCAGAATTTGTTGTCTTAAACATTGAAACTGAATCAGCAAACCCTTTGAAAAAGATTGTTTTTCATAGTTTTTTTATTATCTTCAGAATAATTCCTTTTTCAATACCAAACAAAGTTTCTGAATAAGTTTCAATTTTATCATCAAGATTCAAAGAAAACTTTTCGCAATAGGTACGTAGTTTTGAAAAATTAAAGTCTGCACTTTGTATATTTTTAGACCATAATCCTTGTATTCCTCGTAAATATATTCCAAATGTTTTGCTTCATCCTTTAAAGATTTATGTTCATCCAAAAATTTATAACTATTAAATTCGAAGATTCTCATCTTTTTCCTCAAATTCAACATAAAAATTGAAATGGGAAAAACCTCAGCTTTTTAAATTTTGATGAAAAATTTAAGCCCTACACCCTCACCATCTAAAAAGCTTTTTTTAAATTTCTTTTTATAATCCTTTAACAAGGAAGAGTACATAGCATTAATAATACCATCAATATTTACATTAAAGGGTGGTTCGATTGTTCCATCTGCCTTTCTATGTCCATACCTTTCATTGGGTGTAATTAATTTCTTATCTTTAAATTTAGAAACAAAATCTTGAAATGTAAACACACCAATTAGAACCTTATCAAAAATAAATCGTTGAACCAAGTGGTCCACTATCTGATGATTCTACAGACAACTTCATGTTCGTAGGTTGTAATATACATAAATTTTTTTCTAGATCCGGTTTTTACTAAGGGTGATCTACTAGCATTTTCTAGCGATTCGTATTTAATATACCAACCTTTTTGTATTTCAGCCAAGCACTACTACCAGAAAAGAAATTTTTCTATTGTTTCTTTATAAGAATAAAAGAAAGGATTCATCTTTTAAAATATTATTGATATGTTTTAACTGTTTAAAGCAATCATCTTTTTCTGTTTTAATCATAAATACAATTCCTTCTTTCTATCAGAATTTAATCTGATTTTTGTTTTACTAATTTAATTATAAATTAATAGATGAAAATAATCACGCTATAATAAAGATAGGCAAAGTTAATTTGGCCTATTAAAACGTTTTTAATAGATAGGAGGTGTGTTGTGAAACTAAGAAAAATCACAGCAATTACAGGTGTGACAGTGGCTACACTTGCAACACTAATGTCCTCTCCTGTATTTGCAGAAGAAAAATTCTAAAAATGAAACAGATCCAGCTGTAGAACTAACTGCTGGAAAAAGATTCAGATAAGAATGCTACTGTAAGCAAAAGGGGAACAAGCTTTAACTGACAACTCTCAAAACAAAGATAAAGAATCTGATAAAAACACAACAGTTCTTAAAAAAAGAAGAAACTGAAAAAGGAAGAAGTTAAAAAGGGAGGAACCTAAAAAGGAAGAACCTAAAGCCGAAGAAAAGGTTCCAGAAAAAAACTTCCAGAGGCCGGGGTTTGAATCTATTGGATTAGGATTGTTGAGTTTTTCTGCTCTTGGTGCTGGTGCAGTTACTGTTGCTAAAAGAAAATCTAAAAATAAATAAAAATATTCTCTTTTTTTGGTCTAAAAATTAGATAAAGATCAAAAAGGAGTTTTTATTTGTTTAAGAAAAATAATATTAACTATATTACAACAGTTATTTTACTTGGGTATGTTGGTTGGTTCTTTATTAATTATTTTTGGAAATCAGATCACTGCACATATCGCTAGAAGTACCACACAACATACAGTTGTTAAGAAAATATCAGATAAGGAACTAGAAGAAGAAAAATAAAAAAAGGCTGACTATGATTGGTCAAACGTTTCAAATTCTAATGTATTAGATTCCCTATCTGCTAAAATGAAAAGTAAATCTAATCCAATAGCATTAATGACACAGCCCGAAGCACGAGTTGCAACAACAATTGTCGCTGGTCTGGATAAATATCAGCTAAATCTTTCCGCTGGAACAATTTCAGCAGAGCAAAAATTAGGTCAAGGAAATTACGTTCTTGTAGGTCATCACGTACCAAAATCAGAATGGGCTCTTTTTCTCTGGCGTTTATTACTTTGGAAAACCGGGTCAAAAGATTTACTTAACCGATTTGGATAAGGTTTACGAATATACAGTAACGAACGTAAAATTTGTTGATCCTTCAGAGACTGATATTGTGAGACAATTAAAAGTGGATTCTGATGAGAATGGTCACACGCCAGGAACCCCAATGTTGACAATAATTTCTTGTGATATCAATGGAGAGAAAAAGAATAACCGAATATGCAGACCTAACCGCAACCTATGATTTCAATAAAAAAATCAGTTGCCAAAAAGAGGCTATTGAAGGTTTTTGAAAAGGCGGGTGATTTTGATTGGAGATCCTGAAAGGTATTTTAAGAGCATTAAAAATTATTTATTTGGTATCTGTTTTTCTTTAGTTTTTGGCTATTTATACAAAAAACAACAAACAATAACATCGTGGACAATCTTATAGCAGGAAATGAATTTGAGCGTGTTGAAAAACTATATATACCTAAAAAGGTTTTTGAATAAAATAGATCAAACGATAGAGACAGATCTTGGTAGATTAAAAATTACAGATATTAAGATATTGAAAAAGGTTTCTTACCATCCAGATGGAACACGTCAAGACGCAATTATTATAAATTATGAATTTACACCATCTGGCATAAAAACAAATATTCTATTTGATGAAACTGTAAAAAGTCACACAAGAAGAAAAAAACACCACAACCTGCTGTATTTTTGGAGGAGGCGTTGATCAAGCTGTGATAGATTCAGTGAATAAGAGCGTTGAAGTTATTTTCAGAAGATGAGGTTGGAAAGGTTAAAGGTTGCCGCAAGTGCATACGCTGTTGATCCCGGTAGAGTAGATGTCCTTTTTGGAAACAAAAAGACTTTTATATTGGATAACAGTGAATAAAAAGAACTAAATTAATAGTTCTTTTTGTTTGTAATTTTCAAAAAGCAAAAATCAGTTCGACAAGATTTCCAGTTAGAATCAACGTGGGAGTTTACCCCATCAAATCCCTGACTATTTAGACGATCTTGAACAATTCTCTCCTCAAACTCTCTTTTCTCTCTCTTTTCCATAATATCTTGCACAAGTACAAGCTGAACATTCACAAGAGAAGCTATATTTACTAAAAACGATGTGTTACGTCAAAGTCTTTTCCGGTTAACACCTTCATCACTTTTGCTTTTTCAAAAATAGCTCTTCTTGTTGCTGCAAGTCTTCTTGATTTTTGTTCTCACCAGCCATAAGCGCTGTACCTCTCGTTTTTTATTTTTGCTTATATATTTATTTTTACATCTTTTTGAAATATTTCAAGCAATAAATGAAAAACATTTTCATTCATTTATCTAAAAATGAGTTGTGTTGTATGTGGTAAAAATTAAAATAAGAAATATTTAGAAAGTTGGTTTTTTAAAATTGGAATATAAAATTTTCTCAAAAGTTCACCCAGATTATTTCTTTTTAGTTGTTAAATCTGGAGACAAATTATTAATTGATACCAATCTATTACAAAAAGACTTTAACAACTAAAGATAAAAAGACAATTCAAAATCACGAAAGTGTTGAAGAATTAATTTTTAAATTAAAAGATAGAAATTTGACTTATCATCCTTATCAACAATGGTTATCTATATTTTTATCTTATGCAAATAGAGTAAACAAAGATTATGAGATTACTGATCTTGTATATTGGAATGAACAAAAACGCAGTTTTAAATTTTTGGGTCAAAAAGAAATCAGAAAACAACTTGCCTTACGAAGAAATTAAAAATGACTTGGAAATGAGTGGAGATTTCGTATCACTTGACGTTGAAACAACTGGGTTAAATCAAGAAATTGATTCAATCATTCAATTATCTGCCGTTAAATATAAAAATTTTGAAAAAGTTTCAGAATTTGATACATTTGTTTTTCCATCAAACAACAAAGTAATTTCTGAAGAGATTACAGATTTGACTGGTATAAAAACAATCGGATGTTGATGGTGCTCCTGATTTTTCTGAAGCCTGGAAAAATTTCTCGATTTCTACAATGGAGAACAACTCGTTGGACAAAATCTTTTGTTTGACTTGAGAATGTTAACCTCAGAATGTAATCGTGCGAATGAGTCATTTGGTGAGTATGTTTATGCAGATACACTAACAATGACAAAAAGAAAAATATCCACATTTAGGTAGAGGAAACTACAAGCTGGAAGTTTTAAAAGAAAAATTTTCTTCCTGAAGAAATTTCAGCACTTGATTCCCACAATTCATTGAATGACTGTATTATCGCTGGTGAACTATACAAATTCTTGCTCAAGGGGAGAAATAAGATTTGTTATATATATCAAAAACAAAAAAATAATTTTTAATTGGGGTTGTGAGCGCAACCCTTATTGGGTATTGTTTTATTTCACTATTGGAAAAACGTACTTTGAAAATCAGAAAATTGCTAATATAGAAAGTAGAGTTGATGGCTTTATTGAAAATAAATATACAAATTCTATCAAAGAAAAATGTAACTGTTGATGAGGTATCTTCAATTCAAAAAAAGATATTGATCAAATAGAAGATACTTCGAAGAAAAACAAAAACTGCAAAAACAAAGTTCAAGCTGTAATAGATCAAGCAAAAACTTCAATCTGATTTGAAGGCACAAATAAAGAAGTTTTTCTGAAGCAGAAGAGTTGAATCAAATCAAAATAGAAGATTTAAAATCCTCTATCTCGCAAGCTCAAAAGCGTCTTAAATCAAAAAAAGTTAGAAACGAACTGATAAAGAATGGAAACGAAATACTGGATAAAGTTGAATATGCAACTTATGTTTTATCTGAGGCTAATCGTATAACAAATGATAACCCCGGCTTGCACTATTCAGTTCAAGGTTTGAATGATTCAGTTTATTATTCTGATACCAAAAAAAGAGGTTGATAAAATTCTAGAAAAAAATCAAAAAAGAAATTGAATTACAAAAAGTCAAGCTCTGACGCTCAAAAATGCCCAAAAATGCAGCATTACAAGAAGCTCAACGTGGAAGTACATACTCTTTTTACGAAAGGTTCTTCAACTTCAACAAAGATGAAAAAGTAATGAATATCAAATTTTTTTAATAAAGTTTCTAATAATAAGTCTATTGTTGGGCAAAAGTTTTTGGGAATAGAAGGAAATAAATTGATTGTTTATAACACTGAATTATCTTCTGGAACAGTTTCAGTTAAGGAAATTGTCACAATAGAAGTCACAAATTCAAAAATATCAAGTCCTCAAGTTTTCAACACTTACTCTATCCAAAATGGAATTGTCAACGCTGATAATTTTACCATTGGAACTCAACAAAGCAATGATGTAACATTGAGTGTTAATGGACTTGAAACCTTAAAAAAATTCAATAAGATAGGGGTGTTGGTTTTGGATAATGAATTTAAAAAACTGATGACAACATCACATCCACTCCAAGCAGAAACAAAAAAGAAGAAACTAAGAAAAATTCAAACAAAAAAAGATTCTATAAAAAAAGTTTGGTTTTGGGTGTTGATTGCACTAACATCCTTAACATTTGTTGGCGGTTACGTGGCCTGGAGTAAATACGGAAAAATGGTTACAGAAGCTACAAACACTGGATATCAAATAGCTGAATCATTAGACAAAAAATATTTTTGCGAAGTGATCAGCCAACAATTATTTATGATTATCAAGGAAATGAAATAAAAACGCTTAAATACACAAGCAGATTATCAAGTTAAAAACCGAGGATTTTAATAAATACTTGAGGCAGGGGTTTGTCGCAACAGAAGACGAACGTTTTTTTACCAACACCACGGTGTTGATTTGTAGGGCAACGTTGAGAGCTATTGGAAGCTACTTGAAAGGTGGTGGATTACAAGGTGGATCCACGATAACTCAACAGCTAGTTAAAAAACAAAAAATTTTAAAAAAATTTCTGAACAAACATCTAGTAGAAAGATAACAGAACAAGTTATTGCTCAGGAATTAGAGAAGAAATTTTCAAAAAGATGAAATTTTTAACTGCTTATTTAAATTATGTTTATTTTGGTCACGGTTCTAACGGTGTTGGAATGGCAGCGAAGTACTACTTTAATAAAGACCAAAAAGATTTGACAATTCGTGAATCTGCTGTTATTATCGGCTTAACAAATAACCCTACACTTTATGATCCAACAATAAACCCAGAAAAATTCTGATGAAAAAAAGTTTCTGAAATTCTTGGAAAAATGTTAAGAAATAAAGTTATTACAAAAGAAGAATACGATGAGGCAATAAACCAAAAGACTGAATTACACCCAACACCTCTAGTAAACGAAAAGGAATATACGGATAATTACGCAATAAGTTTTGCGATGAATAGAGCAGCTGAAAACCTCGCTGTGGCAGATGGGTTTGAATTAAAAATATAAATTTAATTCTGATGAGGAGTATAAAGAGTATCATCGGATTTACAATCAAACATTGCAGGATAAATTGAGCAGATTCTTAGTGGCGGATACAAAAAATTTATACATCTATAAATCAAGAATTACAAGCGGATTTAGAAAAACAAAATTTATTCTGAGTTAGCAAAATATTCTGATGTTAATAGTTCTACCGGAAAATATGATTTGCAAACCTCTGTAACAGTTGTAGATAATCAAACGCACAATGTTGTTGCAATTGTGGGTGGTCGTGGGACAGAAAAATGACTATGTTAACCGTGCCTATCAGTTTCCTAGACAACCCGGATCAACGGCTAAACCAATTATCGCCTACACGCCAGCCTTTTGAAAAACGGTAGTCTATTGCCACAAAGTATGGTGAGATTCACAAGTTCCTGAATATCCAACAGTTGGAAATGCGGCTGGTATTTATTACAATATTGATTACAGTATCCGTGAAGCAGTAAACTGGTCTTTCAATACCATTGCTATCAAAGCAAGTATGATGACCGATATCAATGAAGTAACAAATAAATTAGCAGATATGGAATTTCACACACTTCACCCCTACGATAATAATAATATTATTGCTATTGGTGGATTTACATACGGAGTTACAACCACAGAAATGGCAGGTGCTTATTCCACACTAACTAATGATGGTGTATTTTTACCAACCGTCTAATGTGGAAAAATAACTTATGCTTATGATGATTCCGTGATTTATCAAAAATAACCATCAAGGTAAAAAGATTTATACAAAAGAGGCTTCTTATGCAATGTTGGACGTTTTAAAAACTGCCGGTTCAGGACATACAATTTATGACGCAAGAGCTTTTGATTGATAATTATCCAAAAGAATTTCAAGGTGGTAAAACTGGAACAACGGATGGATATAATGATGTTTATTTTGCAAGTGTAAATCATTATTATACAGCTACCGTTTGGGTAGGTGCTGACCAACCACGAACTTTGGGTGAAAAATGAAAGGAAAGAGGCAAAGATTATTAGCCGAATAGTAAACGAAACAACTCTATCCGGGAAAAACACCTGTTGATTTCACAAAAACCTTCTACTGTAAATAAATCAGGTGATATTATTACTTTTACTAGTCAAGAAGACATTTCCAAAAATAAAGTTGTTAACCAAACGACGTTCTCTGTTGAAGCGACAAAAAAACAAGAAAGTTCAAAATCAAAAGAATAAAGAACGCTTATCAAAAATCTGATTATAGAATTATTTATGGGTTATCAAAGGAAGAAGAATCTTCTCGTGAATCTACACTTGAAGGACTGATAAATAAAATTGATATCAATAATTTTTACTAAAATTTCAGATTATGAATCTATACAAAAACAAGTTGCTGAAGCACAGGCTGGTTTAACAACAATCAAAAAATTCTGAGCAGAAAAATAAATTTCAAACCAGAATACAAGAATTACGTTCTCAAATTAACAATCAATACACATACTTGCTGAAACTTGCAAAAGACGAAGAAAGTAAAAATCTAAACAATGAAATAGAAACTGCACGTAATACAGCAGATAGGAATAATTCTGGAAAAATTTCAGAATTGAAAAAAATCAAATTATTTCTCTAAAAGAACAAATTGAAACCGCAAATAAAAATGGTAGTGATACAAGTGAACTATTAAAAATCTTTAGATTCAACAATAGATCAGTTGAATAAAAATGGGAGAAGCTACTCCTTATTATCGTATTTATACAGATGGCAAATCAACAACTTTTTATTGAAACAGAAAAAAACCAACTTTAACAAAAGAAAAATTAACAAGGAATTTTTTTCCTTGTTTTTATTCACTATATAATTTTAAAAAAATAAAAATAACTTTGTTAATAGGGTTTGTCACCTATTAATTAGAAAGAAGGTTTATTATGACAGAAAAACAGAAAAAAATTTTCAACAATATCGTTGGTATTCAACGTTTGCAACGTAACGATGGAAAGCCATCTGCAATTCTAGCAATTCGTGGATTGCGTGCAAATGCCGATCCAACAGCTCGCCCAACAAAAAAATGGAAATGTTGCTATTAATTTTCCAGCAAACATTTCTGCGGACGACTACAAGAAGAAAGCACTCCGTTATGCAATGAACGGTATGTCTTTTCCGGAATATAACGGGCGAATCAATGTCAACGTTAGCCTTTTTGTAAATGCTGACAGTAAGTACTATGATTGGATTATGAGCCGATTGCAAAAAGGTTCTCTTATTCCAATGTTGCTAGGGTACTCTTGAATCCAACACTTATTCTAAGGATGGAGAATCTCGTACAACTTTGAATTTGACAATCGATCCATCAAATCTTTTTAACGATTAAGTTGCCAGATTTGAATGATGAAGCCAACTCTGCACCAACATCAAGTTCAGGTGTAAATTTGGACATCAATGAAGACGACTTGCCATTCTAAGTTTCTAAAATCAGAAACACAGTGAATATTTATCACTGTGTTTTTGAATTGTTGACTTATAGTTATTTTTTTGATAAAATAATATCAAACTAATAAAAATTACAAAAGAGAGTGTGTAATGAAGATTAAAAATTTTAAATTAGATATTGAAAATAAGTTTAATATCAAAAACAAGCGTTTTATTCTCACTTCTGTATTTATTGCAGTTGTTATTTTTAGCCTCTATATTTATTTTAGGAATTAATAATCCTTATAATAAATCAAAAAGAAGATAGTGTTACTGAATTGAAAAAAATCTCAAGAAGATTTAAGTAAGATTGCGGATCAAGAAATTATTTCTATTAAAAACGATTGACAAACGATCAACTTAGTGAATTGAGGGCAAGTGAGATTTTTAGAAAAAAATATAATGATAATGCAAAAAGCTGAGTTCACTTCTTTTGTTTGAAGGAGCTGATAAAAGTCGTGATTATGCGTTGACCTTAATAGGTAAGGTTATCCCGACAACAACACTTAAAAACTATTGATGGACAAAGCGTTATTTTTGAATAAAAACAATGATTGTGATCTTAAACACTGGGGATAAATCTAAATCTTTTGTTGAACAAATGAACAAGATTGAAGTCCAAGAGGGTATTACCTATTTGGCTATTTTCCCAAGTGAAACAACTGAAAAATGTTAATAAATTTATTGAAGAAACAAAACTTGATACTACAAAAATTCAAAGTGGCAAGTTTGAGTGATAATCCAAAGACATCTGGACAACCAGATTTGTTAGGGATTGCTGAATACTACTTCAACGCAAAGGGTGTTCCTAGTTATGTTTCTATTGTTTCAAACTCAATCACATTTGCTGGTAGTGGAAATACAGAAAAAAAGTGTTTGAGTCATTCAAAAAGAAGGCTTTTACAGAACCTTATCTTTACAACGAAATTAAATAGGAGGAAAGCTATTGTCTTTAACAAATTTAGAAATTGAAGAATTGCAGTCTTTATTAAATCAAGAAAAAAAGCTCTATTCTGAAACAAAAAGCAGAAAAAGGAACTTTTTCTAAAACAAAAAAAGCAGAAAAAGGAAGAAAAAAACTCAAAAGAAATACTGTTAAACGAGGAAAATACATTATTAGCTAGAGATCTTCTTGAAAAATCGTCTCAAGAAGCTAGATTGAAAAGGTCAGTCTATTTTTAGAAGAAGCTGTTACAAAAAAATTCTTCAAATTGTTTTTTTGGTGATATTTATAAAAATTCGTATAGAAAACAACAGTTCGTGCAGGAACCCCTTCTGCTGATGTATACGTAGAAAAACGAATTGGTTTAAATCAAGAATTAATCGATTTAAACAATGAGGGTGGGGGCTTGACAGATATTATATCTCCGCTTTCTTCGTTGCTGTTAGTCGATTGGTTGGTCAAGAAAATGCCGGAATTGTCGTGATGGATGAGCCAACATCTGCTGTTTCTAAAAGCCCACGCTGAATCAGTTGCAGAAGCTATTTCGATTCTAACGGAATATTTAGGTAAAAGCAAGTTTGATTATTACGCACGAACGTGAATACCTACCTAACCTAATTGAACACGTTTATTATGTTGAGCAGGGTGTTGACGGTATTTCTCGTGTCACTGAACTTTAATAATATGGGAGCACCAAATGAATAAGGAAGAATATAAAAACCTAATAAATAAAATTAAATATATGGTAGAAAACTACCCAGAACATCCTGGAATGGAAAAGATTTTGTCTCTGTGGAAAAACGCAAAAATAAAAACATTATTTTTATTTGAGAAGGATGTTATCGAAGAAGTGGAAAGACTTTATAATGAAATTGTTATTGAAAATACAGTTATATCTATTGATTTAGATAACGAAATTAATCTTAAAGAGAATGTTGATTGGTTGAAAGAGAATTTTGAATATATTTCTCAATTAGTATCTGATCAACTCCATATTGATGTTGAAGTTGCAAGAAATATTTTATCCAACACGATTAAAAAGTATTGAAGATGAAAATGAATTGAAAGTTGATAATATCGTTACTGAAAAAGGATACTGATTTAGATGAACTTAATACAGTCAAAAATTCCCTTTTCAACTAATAATCAATTTGTTGCAAATGATGATGAATTAAAGAAATCCCAAACTAAAGAGACAAATAATACAGATAGTTTGTTAAGTAAGGTGTTGTATCTACTCGAATGTTATAATAAAGTTATCGAAGCTATTTCGATTTTAAGAAAAAGACAATAATGATTTTTTTATACAAGTTCTTTGCCAATCATTAAAGAGTCGGATAAAGAGAATGAAATTGTTTTTCTAAAAATTCCTTTTGAAAAATAAAGGTCAAATGAAAAATTTTAGCTGAGTTGTTGATCGAATCATTTGGAGATGAGAACAATATTGAATTGCTTGTTGGTTTGTGATTTTTCTTACTATTTCTGTAAAACAAAAAGATAATATTTGATGTAGGGGATTTTTAAAACTCTTATAATTTAGAAAAACAATCCTGAATTAATTTCAGTAGAAAGAAGGTTGCTGTGGTTATTACAGTTGGTAAAAAAATAATAATACGATTTTATCAGATTACAAGAAGATGATGACATTCTTGATTCCAAAAGAAGATACTTCAGAAATTCAAGGAGAAATTTTTAATTACATCTCTGCAAAACTGTTTGGAATTGAGACAAGGTAAGGTTCTTGATTCGGTTTTATATCAAAAACAAAACAATTCCGGATTTTGATGGAGTTAAATTAGTGAATGTGAAATTTAGATATAATCTAATATCAAATCAATTGGTTCTTATCGAAATCACTCCCAACAAATACAAACATAAACAGATGATTCGCAAATCGATGTATGATGTTGATGTTGATTTAAAAATAACTCCTGTTGAATTAAGTGATATTTTTCGAAACGAAAACGTTTCAGAAATATTATCAAATGCTATAACAAACCATATTATTGATATTGGAGCAAATATTCCTTTCCCATTAAGTGATAGAGAAGATGATGTGGAAGATTTCATTGAAAGTTTGTATGACTCCCCGCTTATATCAGACAAAAGCGTTCTGCAAGAAGTTAAGAAAAATACTCACAGCTGGAATATTTTTAGAAAAGTTTCTGAAAAAGCTAAATTTGTAACAGAAGAAAATATCTTCTGTTTTTGTTTTTAATATCCAGTATTTCTATAATTAATACAGAAAAAAATAAAAACTGAATTTATTTCAGTAGAAAGAAGGAACTTAAAAATGAATCAAGCTATGTTAGCACTTTTTATCTAGACCAGTTGTTGGAGAAATGGCTCACTCTTTGGAGCAGGTTGCGAAACTTTGTTCTCAGAATGAAGATGTAAAGATTGAGAATGTTCTGGTCTCTCAAAAATAAAAATCAGAGGATTCCCTCTTTTTAATTCTTGATTTTTATAATATAATTTAAGAAAAATAAGTAAATATATTTTGCAGAAAGAAGGAAATGAAAAATGATTTCATACACAGAAATGAACATTAATAATGTATTGGATAAGTTCGGATGGGAAGGTCGCCTTACCCGAATCGAAGATATTTCAAAAATCATTGTTAGAGTTTGAGCTCGGAGAAGTATCTTATGACATTCCTTATTATGGTTTAGACCGGGAACTTTCATTGTACTTCCGACAAAAACTGGATGGTTTAGCTAAGGAATTTAATTATCCAGTAAACAAGGAGACGACACTCATTCTCCTTGTAGAAAATGATTTGGATGACAACCTAAAAATCATTCTGGATCAATTCCAGGAAAAATACAAAGATATGAATAACATCTGTCTTGTCTTTTGAAAAATAAAAAGGGGGTTCAAATCCTCTTTTTGTTTCTCTCAAAATTGTCTTTTATAATTTTAAAAATAAAAATCCAAACAAATATGTTTTGGTAAAGAAGGAGAAAAATGAATAATTTTAATTATGATGATGAAATGGCTTTTATTGATGAAAGTGTTAAAAAGAATTGATTGGTATGATCAATGGAAACTTTCATTCTGAAAAAGAACTAGATGTGCTTCTTAATAAGAAGCCAGTATTCATTCAAGAACAAGTTGGGGCTGGTCAGCTGAACTTGTTAAAAAATGTAATTTTGAACGATTTGAGTTCAAAATTTAATTTGATGGGTTTGGATAATGTTGATGTTGAAAATCTTTTAATGATGATTGATTGCAAAATGTTATCAAACCAAGAATTTCTACTTCCTACATTTAGAAGTGGTGATGTAGTAGTAGAATATTCTGAACCTATTTCTTCATTAATTAATTTTCTAAGTAATAAAGAGATAGGTAATGTTAGGGGGTATCAATTACAATGTAATAATTGAATCTCCTAGTGATTTGTCAGAACACAACAGAGATGTTCTAATTGAAATTTTAAAAGTTTGGTAAATTACCAAACGGCAAAAACATTTAACAAAAAGAGGGGTAAAGATTATCATCATTGATGATAACAAAGATTTTACTCAATGTTTTAAATGTATTAAGAGGATGGTTTATCCTCTGTTTCTCAATTTCAGAAAGATTATATAATTTTGAAAAATAAAAAAACCGCTGTAAAAATTACAGCAAAGAAAGAAGGTATTTAAAATGCAATTTATCGGAATTGAAGAATTAGTGACAGAAATTCCTAAACTATTTTTGGGCTAAAGAGCCAATGATGATTCTCGGTCGTCCAGCCATTGGTAAGACTGTTGTTATCGAGAAAAAGCTTGAGAGCTTGCTGAGTGGCAACTTAACAAAACTTTGGGTAAAAATCACGGTCGTGACTGGAAAGATTGTTACTCAATCGTGGATGGTTCAGGAACTCCTGAAGAAACATTGTCAATGCCTTACATTGATACAATGGAAAAAGAAGCCGATGGAGACCACCTTAAAATTGACAATCTCCCAGAAATCAAGAAAAATGCAAAAATTCCTTGATGACGAGAAAAAACAATGGGTTGGACTATTTCTTCTTGATTGATGAAATCAGCTCCTTCAACCAAGGTGACCAACGAACTTGGATGAACTTCATTCAAGCTGGACGTACACCGAACGGTGTTATGTTTGATAAGAGCCGTGTGTTCTTCATCCTTGCTGGTAACCCTGGTCCAGATATCCCGGGATTTGAAGATTCTGATAGTCCAACACATCCAATCGAGGAAGCAGTTATCACACGATGTGCTGTTTATATCCTCGCAGAGGATTACGCTGGATTTATGGAATGGGCTAAAGGAATGCGAGAAGACGGACTTTCAAATATTCACCCATACTTGTACAGTGCATTTAAGGAAAAATCCTGGATTGTACTTTACAAAAGCTGATGATGATATCCGCTTGGCAACAAACCGTACCATTGAAAAATGCTCCAACTACCTTTATGCAGTAGAAGCAATGCAAGCTGAAGGTATGAAGGCTGAGTGGAGTCAAATGTCTATTAAGGCATACTTTGGTGACACTTGTGGAGCAACAATCATCGTTACAATGAATCAACTTGATAAGTTGATGACTTTGGAAGAACTTTTCGGTGATGAGAAGGACGCAAAACTTAAAAGCGCAGCTATCAAAAAAATATAATGGTCTCGGAACCTTTGAGAAATATTATATTTTGCTAAAAAGCAACAGAGGACACTTCTCCGATCAAATTCAAGGTAGAAAACAATGTCCGCAAACTTGTTGAGCTATTGAGCTCTGATAAAATTCAAACACCACCTGAAACATCTTCAGCATTGGCACATCGCTTGCGAAATGCACCAGATGGTTCTAATGCTTCAAAATTGAAAGATTTTTAAGCATATCTTGGGTGATGATGATCAGAACATTCTTTTCACTATTCGTGAAAACCAAGCTCTAATGCAAACATTCTAATTAAAAAGAGAGGGTTTTTATTACTCTCTTTTTGTTACTATGAAATAAATGATTTTTTTGATATAATTAAAATAAAAGATTTTTAAGAAAGAAGGAGGCTGACCTTATTATGTCAGAAACTATACGAATAATCAAACAGAGTTGGGAGTCTGTTTCTAAGGATTTGTTTATTTATCAGGTTCAACCACAGGATCCTGATAATACAATTCTTGAAAAACATCCCAAATATCGTTCCTATTCTGTTTTTCACAGACGAGTTTGCTTGTTGGTGATAACATCACAGTAGATTTGGAAGTTAAAAGAACAGCCAGAGGAAATAACTTTTATGTCAAAAAGGTTTATTTTAAATTTCCTGAAACAATTGAAGAACAGTGGGCTTATCTAGACCGTGTTGCTAGTAATCAACACTTTAAAGGTTTAGTTAAACATTTGAAATCTAATGGTTTTTAACTGATGATACACTACCTCTCGATAAAATCACCAATTCACTTATTGAAGTTAGTGGTGAAGGTGTTGTATTTTCAAAAGTGGGGCAACCACTATCTGAAATTCTTTCAGATGAAAATCCAAATATTTCGTTAGAAAAAAATATACCAGACTCTTTAAAACTCTTAATGATAAACAGAAATCATCTCGATTGATTTCGTTGTTGGGGAGGCTGGAGATTGTTTTTACTGATTTACAAATTGAAAAATTGTAAACCAATATTCTAAGCCAGAACAAGCCCACAAGGAAATGATGGAAAATCCGTTTTCTATGATTGGTATTGAAGGATTTGGATTTAAAATTGTTGATAGTTTTTCGAGAGAAACTTGCTGTATTATATCCAGAAAACCCAGCATACTATAAGGATTCTGAAAACGTGTTTTTACGGGGTTCAGTTCATTATTCAACAAGAGATAATGAATAGTGGCAATACACTGATTGCAACCTCTGAATTTATGAAAAATTGCAGTTTCAGATCTTGGATTACCATCTGGAATTTTTAGAAGATGAAATTGAAAAACATCGAATTGATCCTACTGTGAGTTTTGTTAAGGAATCCGGCCTCAGGATTGTAACAGTTGATAATTTTTGTTACAACTGTTAATTACTGGAATAGGGAGAATTTGATTTATAAGATTTTGTCTGAATCAAACAGTTCTTCTTACAGAGACCTTCTTCCAAACTTTGATGAAAAGCTAGAGAGTATCTCAAAACAACTGATTTTTGAACCAAGCGATGAACAATTAAATGCTTTTTATTCTGTTAAAAACTCAAAAATTTTTCTTTTGCTTGTGGGGCCTGGGGGTACCGGAAAAACTAAAAACTGTATCAGAGTTGATTAATTTTCTGAAAAAAAGAAAAGTTGAAGGTACAATTAATTGCTCCAACAGGTAAAGCAGCACAAACCTTGTCTAGTTATGCAGGATTTGAGGCGTCTACTATTCATCACGAATATCTATTATCACCAGGGCCTGATGGGAGTTTCTCAATTTCTCGAGACGCTTTGGATGGAAAATTCAAAAATAAAACTCCAGATGTTGTGTTTATTGACGAATTTTCAATGGTTGATTCTTCATTATTTTTCAGCAATTGTGAGTTTTGATTAGTAAAAATGTTGCTAGTTTCTCAAAAACAAGATGGATGTTCATTGGTGACGAATTTCAGTTGCCATCAGTTGGACCTGGAAATTTATTACATCTGTTTATCAAAAATGGTATGTTAAATACAACACGACTAACAAAAAGTTTTCGTGTTAAATCAGGAAATGGTGGAATCGCACAGTTGTCAGAGGAGTTCCGTTCAGGATATTTTTCTCTTAAAGACAATCAAAATAAACCTTTCGTTGTTGCTAAAAGGATTTGATCGCACAAAATATTAACGATCAAGATTTGATATTAAGTCAAACAATTAATGCTTATCACAAAAATGCTAGAAAATGATGTGGATCCCGAAGATATTATGGTTTTAACTCCAGTAAATAAAAATTTATTGGGACAGTTAAATATTAATAATCAGATTCAAACATTAATTCGAGAATTTAAGGAAAAGAGCCCGCTTGATTTGTATTTGGAAGCTAAAAATTTTTTGGGATTGATGTGAAAATTTTACAAAAGATGATCTAGTTTTATTTCAGAATAACAGACGTTTCCCTAAAGGCATTGATGTTAACAATACAATTGAAAGTTTTTCTGTTGAAGATTTAGAGGCAATCTCTGTAAATAACGGAGACGTTGGAAAAATCGTTGATATTTCTGGTTATGGCGTTATTGTTGAAAAACCTTGTAACAAAAGAACGTGTTCAAGTTTTACTGAAGAGTTACGTGAGGAGCTTCGTCTTGGATACTCTTACACAATCCACAAATCTCAAGGTAGTGAATCTAAGTACGGAATTATGATTGCTGCAAATCAACACAATTATTCTCTTAATGCCAATCTTTTGTATACTGGTATCACACGTTTCAAAGAACGTTGTTATCTATTTGGTTCTTTCCGAACAATTCGACAAAAAGTTCGTGTATTTGAAAACAAATCTCGAAATACAGTGTTAGAATATTTGGTTAAAAGAAACCTAGAAAAAGATGTTGTGTTTTTAAACCGGATGTGAATCCGGTTTTTATATAATTTAATAAAATAATTTGTACTTAAAATTAGTACAGTAGAAAGATGGTAATATTATGATTATGTTTGGATTGTCAATGCTCTCTTGTGGAATTGGTCTTGGAATTGGTATCTTTGGACTTGTTCATACAATTAGAGAAGATAGAGCTATGGATGAATATGAAAATTAGGTCTTTATCCAAAAAGACCTTTTTTTGTTTTTGTAATAAAGTTTATTGATTTTAATTTTATTTTCTGTTATAATAAAAGAAAAAAGTTTTAAACTTAATTAAATACAGATAGGAGATTTAAAAAGTGATAACAATTTATACTAAAAATAAATGCCCACAATGTATGATGACTAAAAAATTCTTTTGATAATAAGGGCGTTGCATACAAAGAGTTGAATCTGGATACACATCCAGAGTTGATACCTGAACTAAAAGAAAAAGGAATTGCCACCGCACCAGTAGTATTTATTGAGAAGACGATTTTTATTGTTGGTTTCCAACCCGAAAAAAATTCAAGAAAATTGCGAAAGTGATGGTGGAAAAATAAGTGACATTCAATCATCTTTTTAATTATTATTTTAGCAGGAATTTTAATTGCTATTATTTCTCTTGGCCTATTAATAATTTCAACAATTGAGCAACGATCTCTTTGAGCGAACGTCCTTATACAATCACAGCATTTGATTTAGATTATGCTCGATTAGATTTTTTTGTGGAAAGTTTTATGTAAATCAAGTTGATACTGAAGCCAAACAAATTTCATTCACTCAAATCCTTGATAATGGAAAGGCAAAGACTCGTGTTGATTTACCTTATATCGCCTCAGATAGTTACTTAGAATCCTTGCTTGAAAAACACCCGAATTTTTTTATGGTATTAGTTTAGATAAAATTATTGAAGTATTAGATAAATCAGAAATCGAATTTGCCGCTATTATTGTCAAAGAAGAAACTGTTTTTGATCTTTATTTATTAGAGAAGGGAAAAAGCTGTTTATTTTGGAAGAAATAGAATTAGATTATTTGGTTACAACAATACTCAAATAGATGTTTTCGGTTTTGATATTGTAACTTACAAGAGAGGAAAAACCAAGAGAATTTCTGGTGATTAAAAACAAAAAAAGGTGGCACAAAAGCCGACCTTTTTATTATTGTCCAATTTTTCTCGATTTTTATATCGATAATCGTCTTCGAGGTACGCAACAAGGTGACCACGAGTGTCTTGTTCACGAACACTCAATGTGTTTGTTTTTGATTCAACCATCACCCAAATGACATTACGGAATCCGTAGTTGTCAATTCTTGATTCACCGTAACCATCAGAAATGATGATAACCACATCATTCTGATTTGTCACTCCAACTTCTTTCATATAGTCGAAAAACAGGTTGGAAACTTGTTCCTCCACGACCAGTTGGAACAAATGAAAATTTTCCGCTTTTTGGAATAACTTGTTCATTTTCACTGTATACAACCGTATCAAAAGGAATGATACTCAAGTTTGCCTTGATGGCCTTTTGCGATTGCGGCAACTTCCATTGTTGCCCAGCTGATCTCAAAGGTTCCCATTGATCCAGAGTTATCAAGAAATACACGAATGTTTTTATTCCACAAGCGTTTCTTTCCTTTTTAATTACAGGACGATTTCCTTGATGTTTGTAGATTTTTAGAAAATGTACGTCGCTCTCCAGCTTTAAGACGTCCGATACCACGTTGAAGCACTGTTTTTAGGGGAGTTTACCTTTTTCAGATTTCCTTCAATAGCCTGATCGTAAAGACCACCAGCCATCAAACCTCTCATTTTTTCTGGATTGATTTTCTCACGTACAATAGGATCCTGAGAAACACGTTTTTACAATATCAGCAACTGCTGTTCGTGAATCCTTTAGCTTGAAGCAATTTGACCAATCTCATCACCACTGTCTGTTGTTACATCAGACGGTGTTTTTATACCAAGTGTTATGATCATCCAAACCATTTCCTTGTCCACTACCCATACCATTACCTTTGACCGTGTTGTTGTCCACAAGTGCAGTGACCTTGACCGCCTCCTTGACCGTTCTGGTCTTGGTTTTGATTGTTTTGACCTTGACCGTTTCCTTGACCATTTTGGTCTTGGTTTTGATTTTGATCATTCTGACCTTGACCGTTTCCTTGACCATTTTGGTCTTGGTTTTGATTTTTGATCATTCTGACCTTGACCGTTGCCCTGACCATTTTGGTCTTGGTCTTGATTTTGATCATTCTGACCTTGACCATTACCTTGACCATTTTTGGTATTGGTTTTGATTTTGATCATTCTGACCTTGACCGTTGCCCTGACCATTTTGGTCTTGGTCTTGATTTTGATCATTCTGACCTTGACCATTACCTTGACCATTTTGGTTTTGGTTTTTGTCCTTGAGAATTTTGCTGTTCTTGTTGTTGACAATACGGACATTTTTGGTCTTGTTGTTGTTTTTGTTGCTCTTTAAAAACTTTCATAAACTCTTCAAAAATAATAACCAGAAGATTCGTTTGCCTTCAAATTGGGCAAATCCCACATCTTCTTCATTTTTTTCAAGAGTTACACCATAATCAGTTACATTCTTATTGTTTTGCAATAAGTGGATCCTGATTGATTTGTGTGTCCGTAGCAAAGGTTGACAATTTCGTGCAACCCGTTCTTGGAATGTGTTTCGTATACTCCAGGGTGTTCCCAAAGAATGTGACACATTTCGTGATACAGAATCGTTGCTGTATCAACAAAAAGTTGTTGAATCAACAAACTCACCACCATCACCAACTCCAGGTGCACTTTCTACTTTTCGCCCAAGTTTATAAATCAACCACAATGGATTAATAAATAGATTTGGTGTTACAGATAGACCTTTCGATGTGATATTGACACCCATTGGTGCAGGAAGTTCAAATGAAATGTATGTCTTCATTGACATACTAAACGTTCCGTGAAAAAGCCATACGGTTTTGTTAGTGATGTACGAACACCCAACATAGCGTCTTTTTGTAACACGCTTAATTGCGTTCAAATCTTCACTTGTTGCGACATTACGTGCCCATTCGTTGAGATCGTCATACCCCTTTGAGCGATTATCAATTTCCAACTTAATGTCAGAAACCTCATAAAAAAATTGCCATTCTTAAACACCTTCTTTCTACTGGATTTTTCCAGTTTAAATTTATTTCTAAAATTATAAAAAGAGATTGGTTTTCCAATCTCTTTTTGATTTAAATAAAATTAGATTCTAACTTTATTTGGGAATGATTCCTTCACTAATTCTTGATATAGAGAAAAATTGAACCATCATAAAAGTATGGTTGAACAAAGAATATTGCTAATCCCAAAGTGAAAAAGCAGTAAGAACACCCAACCAATTAAACTAATAGCCAATCCCAACATTTGTAAAAACTCTATTATTTGTGAGTTTCCAAGATTCTTTTATTGAAGCGAAGGATTTTTCAAACACACCTTTATTACTATATTCTGAATATGCACCAGTAATATCAGAGGCCATATCTGCAACGATATATTCAGCTAAAGATAATTTCATCAAAAATCCAGAAAAAGAAAAAGATTGAGGCAAATAAAGAATAAAAATAGCAAGTGGGAAAAAGAATGATAAAGCAATTAGAATACCAAGAGCTACTGCACAAACAAATACAATTACTTGTACGATAATTGATGTTACTAGAATAGGGAAGAATGTTTCTCCCAATCCCTTAAATGATGTGAAAAGATTTAGTTTTTTTGCTTATCATTCACATCTGTAATAGTTCCCCAATTATATTTATTAGCTAAAGGAATAATCGTTTGAGTTAAATTGATTAAAAACACTTAAAATGATTGATAAGAAATTTCCGTAGTTCGTTGAGTATGTTGCTCTCGCACCCGAAACAAATGAATCATTAACACTTACATCTCCAACAAATTTAAAGGAAAGGTTAGTTATTAATGTAAGCAATATAATTGGTAACATTGACATTATCAAACCTTTCCAGTTTGATTTTTGTAAATTGAAAAAGCACGATCTTTTAATTGTTCTGTTCATCTTTGAACATTTACCTCCAAGGTTTTTTTATTTTGGAATGAAATTTTATTTCAATCTTATATCTATTATATCACTTTTCTCTAAAATTATTTGAGAAATTTAACATCTCTGTAATAATGTTAGTTGAAAAAGAAACTTGGGTTGTGATATAATTATCTTATCAGAAAAATAGAAGGTGAAATAAAAAAATAATGGAAAAAAATCTAATATTAAAAACTTAAAGAACATTTAAGAGAAATACTAGCAAAAGAAGAATATAAAGATTCTTTTGCATACGATAACTATTTTGACAGTAAAGGAGCCTCTCAGTCTGCTAATTTTAAATATTCAAATTTTGTAAAAAAATCTTCCCTTAACAGGATCGAGCAAAAAAATACCGAAGATATTATTGATTTAGTTTGCAATTACGTTTCAAACTGGGAATTTGAAAACTGTTGGAACTTTTAAAAATATGGTGATTGTTGACTTTTACAAATAACCACAAAAATCGAAATCATTAAATCCGATTCCACAAACGATCATAAAAATCAGGGATAATCTAATCGTTTTAGGTTAGTTTCAAAAAAAGCTTAGTGAAAAAATATTTTAATAAGACTGAATTTTTATTCAGTCTTATTTTTATAAATTAAACCTTAAAATAAACTATAATTGAAGAAAGCCGGTGAAGTCCGGAAATAAAATTTTAAGGTGATTAAATTGAAAAATATTTGATTTTTAGCCGGCAGTACAGTACTAATTGCAAGTTTAATGTTTTTTTAGGTACGAGTGTTGTTAGTGCGGAAACATCAAACACCATTCAATCCCCAAATATTTCAACAAATCAAGGATTGAGTGGTTCTGCTCACAACGGAGCAAATTCCGCTTCCAAATCTGCAAATGAAATCGGAAATAATATAGGTAATCAAGCAGATGAGGCAGCAAGTAACATTGTGAAGAGCAAACCGTGAATCTTCTGAAAAACGCACAATCAACAATTCAATCTGTTGATAATATCGCTGGAAATGTTAGAGATTCTGCTAATAAAGCAGCTGGAGATGGAGTTTCTTACACCAATTTACCAAGTGTAGAAGGCTTTAAAGGTAGAGTTAATAACATTATTGACAGAAGGGGAACTGCCGTTTTAGGTTGGTTGATTCGAATTGTTTATTATGCTACATTCTGGGGTATGATAGGTTTGCTTTATTATGGCAATAATCGGAATTTTTGCTAAGAAAAATTTCAACTTGGAGATTTTTAGGATTTGGTGTTCTTTCTCTATTAATTTTTCTACTTTATGGCTGGCGTATTAGGAATATCAGTATCCTTCACAAACAACCCAATTGCAGATTTATTTAATTATGCTCTACACGGATAATAAAAAAATAGCTGGTTTTTAAACCAGCTATTTTTTTACTATTGATTCGTGAGATAAATAGACAACCTTAAGATCCTTTCTAAAGGATAAATTATCTAACCTTTTAATCACATCATCTGTTACAATTCCAGATCCTCTAACTATAACAAGTAAAGGCTTTGAAGTATTGCTGAAATTGATAAAGTCAAAAATCTTTATCACTTAAAAATTTTTAAGACCGAACGTGTTCCCCTCAAACAATCTACCGATCTCATCTACAACATCTGAATATTGGGGAACTCCTTCAATAAGAACCGCACCTTCCTTATTTGTACTAATTTGTTTTCTATATTTGTAATCAACCTTAAAAAATCAAATTGATTGACCTGTTACATAAAAATATACATTTTAGTATATTTTATGACCCTTTCTATTTTTAGAAATTCTTTTCTTGCTTCAACCTGTCTGATTTGGTCTTTACACTTTTTAAATGTAAAGTCTACTCTCATTTGATATGACAGTCCACAAGCTTAACTTCCCGTGTAACCCACGGTAGTGACAATATTTAAACTGTTGTCAAAAACAGTATATTGTTTGCATTGTCCTAAATTGATAGCCGCATTCACATCTCTATCGTGTTCACTACCACAATTAGAACAAGTCCAAAAACCTTTCACTAAGTTTTTAAATCTTTATACTTAAAAACCACAATCAGAACATAGTTTGCTAGAAGGGTAAAAATCTATCTACCAATCTTAGTTCTATACCTAACTTTTTACATAGGTTTTTTTAAGTATAAACGGCTTTGATACCACTGAGCCTTTGAGATAGCTTTACTCAAATGACGGTTTTTCATCAAATTACGTACTGATAAGTCTTCTATAACAATAGAGCTTGGTTTTTCGCTCTAAAAACTAAAAGAACGTAGTGCTTGTTGATTATATTCCGTCCGAATATGAGTTAAACGCTCATAAATACGAGCCACTTTCAATTTCTGCTTTTTGAATATTCTTACAATCAGACAAAGGTTTCAACAACTTGTAAGATTTAAGCTGACCTTTTTTTAGTACCTGTTTGATAATAAACCTTATCAAACATATTTGCTTCATATTTACGAGAAAGTTTTTCTCTGCTCTCGACGTAAACGTTGTTCCAGTTTTTTTAATGCGTAAGGTTCGATTAATAGAAGGTACAACTCTATCCTCTGTGATAAATTGGTCTTTCAAACCAAAAATCGATCCCCATAATGTAGTCAGATAAAGGAATGCGTTCATCTACCTCATCTTTACATAAGCAAGAAATATAATATCGTCCATTTTTCATAGATATAGTTACAGAACTAATATTCTTGGGAATATACCCAAATTCTTTTTAACTTAATCCATTTTAAAAACTGGTACAAATATACGATGGCGCTCAACTTTTATAGTGCCTATAAGGTAAAAACTTTCATTCGAGCCTTTCTTTTTAAACTTGGGTTTGCCCTTGCGTTTAGAAAAAAATAATCTTTAAAAAGCACGATCAGCATAAATTAAAGACTGCTTTTATTGCTTTACTCGGAACCTCCTTCAACCAACTTGGAGTTTCAGGATCATTATTGGTTTTCTTTGAATAATCAAAAGCAGATATGAACTTATTGCCTAATCGTAGATTTTTCCAAATTTTCGAATACAAACTGATTGTAAATGTAACGAGTACATCCAAATGTTTTATGTATCAGCTCAATTTGAGGTTCTGTTGGGTCTATTTCTGTTTTGTAAGCCCTCATATTCTTGCACCTCTTTCTTACACACTTAATCGTTTGTTTTCTCTGATCGCTAAAAGATTCATACGTCGTTCTAACGATCCAGTTGATAATTCCGAATGTTGATGATAATGCAATCACCCATCCGATGATAATAGCTCCTAAACAAACTAGAAAGATAACTATCATCACTAACCAATCTATTAACATTTTATACACCTTTTCTTTTTTTATATAATCTCTTTCTCATTAACTATTATATATTAAATATATATTACTTTTATATAGACTTTAATAATATATTATTTTTTTCGAATTATAGCAAAAAGTTTTTAAAAAAGTCAAGTAAAAACTTTTATAATTTTTTTAAAAAAATACCTAAACAGTTAGAAAGAAGGTTTTGTAATGAAAATTACAAATTTAGAAAAAAAGTCAAAAACATTATTGGAATTGGCTAAGGTGACATCTGAAGATTTCATTAATGACTTAACTGACAAAAGAGAATTTCTTAATGATTTGAAAAATTAGGAGATCCTACTGGAATTATTTCAGAGATGATTGACTTTGAATTACTTGGCAAAAAAAGGATTCCGAATCTAAAGAATGAGGGGCTCATCTCTAAAGAGTTAAAGGGAATTTTTGATTATGATTCTAAATTATTAGAACAAAAAACTCTTTTCCTCACCAATATCATTCCAAACTATGAACGATATTCACAAAAATAACCATTGATGTTGAACTTGAATATTCTACTGGAAATAAGTACAATAAAAAGGTTGTATTTCAACCTAGAATTTTTCAAATTTTGTTGAATTTAATTTTTCTTAATATCTACGGAGATTTAGTTTTGAGGGATTCTTAAACAATGAAGACCCCTCAAGTACTGAAAAACTAATTTCTGAGACTAACAGCAAACTAGTTGAATTGTTAATGAAACGTTTTGAAGATGATTTGAATAAAAATTGAGCAAGAGAAATCTTTAGAAGAATTGATGGCTGTTGTTAATCCAGAGATTAGTGATGATGATTATATCAAAGCTGTTTCTGATATTGACCTATTTCTAAATAGAGAACTATTAAATAAGTCAATTGTAAACAAGAAAGTCATTTTAAATTTCTTAAAAACTGCTATTGAAAAAGAATCTTCAAATTTGACAAATTTGAAAAATATTTCTGGTAAATTACTTAGAGTTATTAAATTGCCTAAGATGAAACGGGATATGATGGATTCTGTAATTAAATGGTATGTAAATGATGAAATCAAACGAGGGTCTTTTTTTCTCCAGTTGATCCAGGAAATAACAAGATTGTATTATCATTCGAACTTGATTTACTCTCCAAATTGTTGAATGGATATCTCGATAAAGAAAAAAAGCTGAAAAAAATTAGGTCAAGTGATTGCAGAAGAGTTTAATAAAAACCAAAAGCTCAAACCTATCTTCAACTTTTTAAAAATTGATGAAAAAGACGCAAAAGATATTTTTCAATTGATCGTGGAATGAGAATCAACAAAAAGGATTTATCTTCTATTTTGTCACAAAAATAAATTTGTGGCAAAGCATTTCATTGATAAATTTAACGAAATTTCTGATAAAAAAAGCTGCTTATGAATCTGAAGATTTAAAAATTTTTTTAATCTTCCATCAAATGTAGACTTAACATTTTATGATGATTTAATTAGCTTAGTTCGCAAAAACGAAAACTTTATCATCAATTGCAATCCTGATGAGAAGAAAAAAACATCAAACGTTCTCTTGAGAGATTGATGTTGGCTCATTATAAAGGGAGTAACTCCTGAAATCGTTGAAAAGATTTTTGAGTTCTGTAAAATTCGATTTAGTTATTTTTCAATATCTAAAATAAAAGAGGTATTAAAATACCTCTTTTTTTCTCTTCAAAAATAGTAACAAAACAGATATCATATTTTTTTACTCTATAATAGTAATAGATTGAATTTAAAAATTTTGAATTTAAAATAAAAACGGAGGTTTTTGCTCCTTGAATCAGGACAAAAAAATAAAAAGAAAAATCGTGGCAATTTCATTGTTTTCTGCGTTGATTTTTGGGTGGTGTTGCAACCACTGCTTATTTAATGACTAAACCGTCAATGAATGATCAACCACAATATTTATCATCTAGTGAATCTAGAAATGGAAGCAATGTTGAGTTTTTGGATCCATCAAATGAATCAACAGATAATAATAAGGAAAATAAAAAAAGAGAATAAAACAAGCAACTCTTTATCCTCTAGTGATGATAAAAAGAATCAACAAGTCAATCTTTAGGTTTCGTCTGAGCGCAGAGAGGCGCAACACCAATCGATTCTTCTCGTATTGCAAATGCTCGTGAAGAAGGAGCAAACGCTATTGCTCCAATTACGCAAGTTCGAGATATTATTAATCGTGCCAGTGCAAATCGAGCAAATAGAACCGGTTCAAATTCTATAACTGCTCCAGATAGATCATCAAGAGAACAAGAGGATGAAGCACGCCGATTGGCCGAATTGGAGGCTAGACGTAGACCTAGAACAGACAATACAAATACAATCCCAAGTTCACCAATTGTTCCGTTGGCTCCTGTTTTACCAACTCCACCAGTTATTCCATTCGTTCCAGATCTACCTACTGTAACACCAGTAGAGCCAGAGGAACCAGTGAAACCGGCAGAGCCTGAGCCAACTAAACCAGTAGAAGAAAAACCAGCTACTCCATCAGAGCCAGAAAAACCGGCAGAGGATAAACCAACTACACCAACTACACCAACAACTCCTGCCGTGCCAGCAGAAGATAAACCTACTGTAACAAAAACCAGTAGAAGAAAAAAACCTGAAGCACCTAAAGAAGAACAAAAATGTAGTTGCAACAATTCGCACACAAGAGGATCTAAACTCTTATCTCAAAAAGACTGGTAGAGATTTGACTGGAGATACAGTAGATTTCTTATTAAGTGAAGATGTTAAGTTCCCTAAAGAAACCTATAAAATCTTGGGTAAAACTGTATTCAACTTCCCTGCAAATCCGGAAGGACATACTATCGATTTCGATGGTTCTTCATTCTTAGTTGGAACAAAAGAGTATTTTTAGATTTGACGCAACTGGAAATCACGGAAAAAGATGAAAAATGATTATTTAACAATTAAAAACTTTGTTGTTTACGGAAGTATAGAAGAAGATACAAATGAAGATGGTAGTGTGAATATCAAATCCCTTAACAAAGATATCTTTGAGGGTGATGGTCGCTTCTCTGGTCGTATCGCAAAAGGCTTCAAATATGAAGTTTGAGAATGCAACTTTCAATAATGCACACGGCAACGGATCTCATTTATTTGATGTAGCAGGTTCTGATCATATCATATTTGACAAAAATCACTGCTGCTGGTTACGGCGGAAAAGATTTGTCAGAAGAAGAAGTTGAAAAAGATTTAAAAAGATCCTCATTCCGTATACTCTGAAGCTATTCAAATCGACTCCTTCTTACCAGGTGCATACGGACACATTAATAATTTGAAAAAAACTCAATTCTTTTTCAAATCTAGAGGTTGACAACAAAACCATCTAGCCATATCACAATTAACGACTCTACCTTTACAAGTTACGTTGGATTTACTGGTCAAGATATTGCTGATGGTAATACAGCAAAAACCTATCGTTCGTAATTTTGGAGCAACAGTTGGATCTCATACAACTGGATCAGATAAATATAAGAATATCACAATTACAAATAACAAATTCGAAAACACAATTGGTTTTAAGGGTGAAGATGGCGAAAAAGAGTGGCTCTCTCGTATCATTTTCCCAATTCATTTGATGGGATTGCCAGATGATATGGTGGATACCAAAATTGAAGGAAACACCTTTAATGATAAAGTATTTGCAAAAACCGGATCTGGTAAAACACTTCACGGGATTTTTGGACTTACAAGAGAACCAGTCAAAGCTGAAACACCTAAAGAAGAAAAAAACCTACTGAAACAAAAACCAGTAGAGGATAAACCAACTGCACCAACTACAGAAGCTCCAAAAGCTCCAGTAGTTACAGAAAATGCAAATCCTAAACCAGTAGATAAAACAGATACTGATAAAGCGAACAAAAACTGAGGATAAAAAGATAATAAAAGAGGATTCGCTCCTCTTTTTATATTGATTTTCTACTAACTTTCTGATAAAAATGTAAGTAATAACATAACAGAAAGTTGGTTTTTTATAGCTTTATTAACAAATAATGAGTCTGATATTTTCTCAGATTATTCAAAAAAACAAAAGGAAAAAAATTGTCTCAATCATTAAAGGTGGAGATTATACACAGGTATATCAACGTTACATTTGCGGGATTATTGGTAGGGGGAACTGATATTCGCTATCGGGATGATTTGGTTTTATTTCAGAGGAAACACTCTATCTTTGTGTTCTATTAGTGAAATGAACACTCATTCTAATGTTGTAATTATTTTACGAAAAAATAAAAAGGACTCTCTGATTTTTTTAAACAAAAAATATTCATCTGAAACAACGGTTAAGTTTCCTTGTTTTTGATGAATTTGTTGTTGATGTAAAAAACTGGCTACTAGATAATTGGAAAATAAATTCTTATAACAACAGTATTGATGAAGATCCGATCTTGGCGTTCAAATCTGGAAATGTAAACATAACTCCGCTTCGTGGAAAAAATGTTATTTGAATATCTTTTTAATGAGGAGAGCTTTGATTTTGATTTTTAAAAAAATTTGGGATTGAATAACGTAGCTTGGTTATTAAGGAAATATTTTTTTCCTATCTGAAGAGGAGCGTTTAGATTTAAAAATTATTCTCTTAAACAATTACAGAATGGTAGATTTTGTTATATTCTTCATTTGGTAGTGTTTTTAGATCCCGTTTTGTGGTCTGATGATTACAAATCAACACTAAAATCATCAGAAAAGCCCAAGAACTTCTAAAACAAATGATTCAAGTTATTGAAGCTACAAGAAATAAAAATCTAATTTTTCTGGAAAATTAGCTGATGAAATTGAGATTGAAATTCTTGGAATTGATAGAGGGTGAGGTTGGTGATGAATTTTAGAAATAACAAACTTATCAAACTTTGTTTTATCTTTTTATAAAGATGTAACTGGAAATGCCATTGTTAGTAGATCAAGAATAAATCTTTTAACCTATATTGTTTTTCAAGAATATTTAAAAACCAATAAAACTATTATTTGCGACTGTACTTGGCACTTATCTCCCGAGGACTTCCTTCAACAAAAAATTTAGTAAACGTGAATAGAAAATTTCAAAACCATACTTTTTAATAAAAGGATAAAGGTAGTTCATTTTTCTTGGTTGGGTTATAGAAGTAATATCTATTCCATCCAATTCGCTTTTAAAAATCAAGTACTTGTTGAGAATTTGATTGCAAAATACCTCAACTATTCATTAACATCCTTAGCAAATATTGTTTTGATGAAGACAGCCATTTTCATTTTCTGAATTAAATCCAGGAGATGAAATAAGTAACGACTTAATTTATAACAGTAAATCTTTTGGTTAAAATAGTAACAGAAAAAGGATTGTTTTGGGCAATTCTTTTTGTTTATCATTTTTACGTAAATTCTCAAACCTATTGATAAAATGCAGATAAAATGATAACTTAAAGCAAAAGATAACAAGTAAGTTTTAGTTGACTTTTTATTTTTGATTTGTGATAAAATAAAAATATAAAAATAAAAAGAGAAGAGGTTGTAATTTTGGTAAATAAAATCTCCAGAAATTTTCAGTATTGTACCTTCCGGACACCACAAAGGTGCTGGTCAAGCAAAAGATAAAAACGTACCAGATGATAGTGGTATCATTACATTCACATCATCTTTGGGATTCCTTTATCGAAACAAAGAGGCTCGAGCAAAAACAAATAAAAGCTGGTTCGATGACCTTTTTAGGAGTTTTTGAATTGTGAAAAGGGATTGGATTCTGTAAAAGAAACGACTTAACTTTTATGGATGGTTTGGTAAAGGCTTCACAAAATAATCCAGATAAAAAAATTCACGGATTTTGATGTTACATCGATCTTCCTATTTGGTGGAAAGGTCACAAAATACGAAAGTGCAAAACTTGATAAATACATCACAATGTTAGAAAAAACACCTCGGTGATGAAAAAAAGCGACTGTGAAAAACCACAGACAAAGCCCGAAATACAAAGAGGCACTAAAAGCCGCAGAAAATTCACAAAATCATTGTGACAGCTAAATTTGACAATCAATATTTTTAGTGTTGATGATAACGATGAAAGTCGAGCAAGTATTTCACTTGGATATGTAACATTCAATACAGGTAAAAAAACCAATTGTGACAAATCTTGAACCATCCGATTCTGATAAATTAGTAGATCTTGTTATTCGTGATAAAGAGAAAAAAAGGTGATCCAGCAGATAAAAGCCTCAGTTGCATTCTCAACAACAAGAACGTTCCTTAAAAATTTTTGGTAGGAAGTGATAATCAAAACTTACGTATGTTCCAATCATCAAAAGATAATGCACAATTTTGGAGCGCTACTGTTGGGAGCTTTGAAGTTTCTGAATTACCAGATGAGTTCTTCCTCAATTTCTCTCAGGAAATGATTGATAAAATTCTTGAACAAGATCGAGTTCGATTCTCAATGACATTCAAGAGTGCTCAAGATATTGATAAAATTTTGAATATTGACAATGTGGGTGACGCTGTGATGGTTATTAATGGTCAAATCAATTGCGAATTTGATGAAGACTCACGACGCATTCAGTTTTACGAATCTGAACCAAATCAAGATGGTGAAACCTACAAAACAGTAACATTCCAAATTAATCAAGGAACGTTATACACAGAAATTGCTGTAAAAATCAAAGGTAGGGATTACATCCTTACCTTATTTGAATAGAGGATTATGTATTAATGAAAAAAATTTCTAAAAAGACTGTTGTTTCTTGTTATTTTTTTCTGGGAATACTTGGTGGTGGAAATTGGTATCTTTATAAGATTGGATGGTGGGAGAAAACACTATCAACCACTAGAGTTCCATACGAGTATCTTAGGACAGACAATAACAAGTCAATTGCTGAAATGAAGATTAGTAACTCCGGAAATCGTTCAGCAGAAAAATTAAAAGGAAGAATTGTCATCATTAACAAATCTTTTTAATATTGACAACAATTCTAGGCCTGATATTAATTCAACATCTCTAAGTGATAAATCAAAAGAAGAATTGAATAAAATATTTGATCCAATTTATGGTGTAGAAAACCAATTTATTGGAGAATCTCACGTTACTGGATTAATTCAAGATAAAGATGGATGGAACCCGGTCGTTACCTTCAGTGTATATAACGATACGAGTACCATTCAAAATATTGAGTTATAAATTCAAAAAGTCTGATTCTGGTTGGGAGCTGTCAGAAAAGGTTTCTCTAACGAATGATGAGTTTGCCTACTCAGAATTACCAAATGATTTTTAGTGTAACTTATTTTGGATCAAATTATTTCTCAAGATGAAAAAAATTCTATAAAAATAAACAATGGCAAAGTGCAAGCAATTCAGTTCCAGAAGACGTTTCTCAACTTTTTGTTAAAAATTATCCAAATACAACGTCTAGAGTCTTATATTTTTGACTCTACTGCAACAGTAAAAAGTTTATAGAGCGGTTAGTACACCCGATGGTGTAAAAATATATTGTTAGAACACAGGGATTAGATAGTGCAAACTCAACAGTTTATTCTTTAACAATCGAAAAATAATTTTTAATAAAAATTTTAAATTCACAAAATTATCTTATTGACTTTTTATAAGTATTTTTGCTAAAAATAATTGTAGCGATAAAAAGCCTTTCGCATAAAAATTCAAAAAAAGGTGTTTTTCTTTCTAATAGCAAAGTGGTGATAATGTATATTATCGGCACGTCTCTTGCATTCAAAATTAGGGGATTGTGCAAACATCTCCTTTTTGAATTATTCAAATAATGAGGGTGATAATATGAAACACGTATTAAAACAGCTTACAAGACGGTGTAAAAATCTGGTGAAATCCCTTTAGAAGATAGTAGAGACTAGATTAGGGGCCAACTGAAGTTTATTTTGACACTTGTGATCTTAAGCTACATACAAAAACCGAGAAACACATTCGATAAAAATCTTGGTTATAACCATCTATTTTTATTTTATCAAGATCAAAAAGGAACCTATCCCTATAGATGTTTACAAAGAATATATTGAAAAAGCCTAGCTTACACATTGAGTCATTATTGCACGACTACACAAAACTAAGTGAAAGAATTGAACTTGTAAACATCAGCTGAGTCTTACCATCATCACATCTTCACTTGATGAAGAATTTGAATTATTTAAATCAATTCGTGCTTCTTATTCTGATATTGAATTTAATGCGACATTTGGCGAACGATACAAAGACGACTTTAAAAAATTATGTATATCAAGAGTTGCGTAAAGAATCAAATTCAAAAAGACTCTACAGATTTAGGTTCAATGACAAGATTTTTTTATAAAAACAAATTTGGTTAAATTTTTTTAGGTGGGGACGTTGCGGTGGAACTTCTGACATCACTACAAGGAAATTCTCGTGAACGTTATGTGCTTCAAGGTAAAATTACATCAGATTTACTAAAAAAGTCCGCATACAGCACACAGCTTCTTCTCAAGAGATCAAGTTAAGAAAATTGAGTCAATTTAAAAAGAGTATAGTGTCTGGAACAACCAGATTTTTAGATCTACTAAATATCTTAAATAAAAATACAATAAATAATCTAAGGACTGCTTTTTATTAAAAGGTGGTCTCTTTTTCTGTTATAATTTAAGAAATTTATAGAATATCTGAATTAATTTCAGAAAGGAAAGAGGAAAAATAATGGTAAAAACAAAACTAATGTCAGTTTTGAATCAAAAATATTTACGTATGTTGAACAATATTGCAAAAAAGTATGGTAGAGGGTGATTTTTGGTTTTGAAAACAAACTAGACGAATCATATTTAATTGATGTTCTGTCTTCAAAAATCAATATCTGACAACAAAAAAATATCAGTTTCAATCAATGAGGTTGGGGAGCTCAACTGATTTTTCTTCGGCAAAGAAGCCTGTGATTTTAACAATATAACTTATTCCAGTTTTAAAAATATTTTTACTGGAATTGTTATCAAGGATTTAAATATTGAAAAATATTTAAGAGAAGAAGTTAAATTTGGAAAACTGTATGCTCACAACCTAACAAAAGTGATTGGCAAGGCATTGTTGGATGATTTATCTGATTTAAATTCAAATAACGACTTCACAAACCACCAAACCTTAACTTTGTTTGAAAATCTAACGCCAGGAATTGCTTTGTTAATTTATGCCCAGCTAATGAAAATAGGAGCTCGTTACGATAACTACAATGATGATGAAATACACCAATATCTTCTTGATGAGGGATATCGATGATGGTATTTATCGAGACTTGAAACTCTGTAAGTTTTTGTTTGAAGATTTGAAAGAGTATTTTTTTCAGAAGATGTTTTCACTGAACGTGTTGCAAAATGCTATTTCCGAATATATTTCAGATGAGAAGGAAACTTATTTGGATATAAACTATTTTTGCGTTGAAGGATTTGATGATAATTTCAGTAGTACTAAAAACGTTTTTGAAACAATCATCAGTTATTTTGGCAAAGACATCTTTTGTAAAAGGCAGTTGAAAAAACTGTTAAAAGAAGAACAATCAATTTGAAGAATAATGATGATGATTATTTGTTCAAAAAGTGAATTGAAATCTCAGTTTTTCTTTGCTAAAACTATCCTTAAATTATTAAAGGATGATGAATTGAACAAATCACAAAAGGAAATTCTTCTTGAAGAACTACTACTTATCTTTTTTTATAAAGATGAATCTTCAGCTTATATTCTAAGAAATAAATGGAGAGAGCTGTTTGATATTTTTAAAAGAAAGATCATTTTTCATCATACCGTTTAGATAATTTTAAGGAAAAATTTTTAGAGAAACATTTTGTGATTTGTTGGATTACTTAAAAGAAAAAAATAATGTTTCTGATAAAGTTTTAATTATCAATATCCCAACATACGCAGGGGAGGAGTTTGATATCTCTAACTTGGATGATGTGGTTGATGGTGAAAGGTTTTTATCCTTATATTAAAAAAACTTATTATATTTCTTTGATTTTTGTCGTAAAGTTGATTGTCGAATCTGAAGCAGAAAGTTTGATTAATATAATGACTTCAGTGTACAATGATGAATTTATTACTATCAGAGAAGAAGAAGATACTTCACTACTATTTAAAAACCAAAGAATATCGTGATTTTCTAAATTTCTCTTTAATATTTTTAGTGAAATTTCAGATAGATTTGATGAGGGGTCTAAGCAAGTTGTAAATAATGTTATCAATAACATAATATATCGACTATCTCAGATTGATTCAAAAATAAAAAGAGAGACTTAAAAGTCTCTTTTTATTAATTTTCTTTCCGGAATGACATATTTTTTTAAACTTATCCCGTTCTGATTTTCCAAAATAATCTATCAAATCAACAATATGTTCGGGATTATTACTTAAATTAACCTGACGTTGTTCTTCTTTACGTTCAAACATACCATATTTGTCTGTAACTCTTACAGGATAAGCGACAGCTTTAATATCACCAGAATAGTGAATATCTTCCAAAATCACAGCATTTTCTTTATTAACATCAATAAGGTCTAAACTAAGAATATTGCCACGATTACGTGCCTAGCTAATTAAAACTATCCAAAGATGTAGCTAGATAATTGATATCAGAATCCATTTTTGGATTGTAGTAAATCTTTAGAATAAGATAATCATCGTTTAACCATCGTTCATAACCCGGATTTCCCATTGTAACGATAAATTAGATGAGCCTTTCCACGTTCAGTGGATAACAAATTCACTTTTGATTTTGCGTCACCATTCTGAAACTCTTCAAGAACAGCCTTGCTTTCCTGATCAAAAGTCTTCTTGTTTACCTTCCAAAAATTTTACAATATCTGATTCATTTTCTTTTGATATTTTCAATATAAAATTTTTCATCAACAACATACCTCTTCATACATTTTTTTGGGAACTACATCAAGATATCCATCTTTGTTATAGTAAAAAAATATTATTTGCAAACTCAAAAACTTTTGAACAGATAAAAATTGAGAATTTGTTTTTTATATTTTGCAACAAATTCAGAAAGTTCCTTTCTTTGTTCTGACGGATATTGAAAAACGTGAGTTGTTTTGGGGGTTTTATCTTTAACGTTATTTCTTTCATCAGATTGATTTAAAAACCAAAAAAATTCTAAACAAGATGGTTCCTAAAACTATCATTAGTATGGTATAACAAAAAAATAATTAGCCATTTATCGTTTTTGTTTTTTTCAATTTTTGTTGTTTTTCATTCCAACCTTCTTTCTACCAGTTTTTGCTGGATTTATTTTTTTCTTTAATTATAATTAAAAATAAAAATATAAAAGAAAGAGGGTGCCTTTGATGGCAAAAATTAAAAGAATTAGAAAAGAAGATTTTTATAAAAAAAGATTATGGAAACCAGGTCTCAACTGGACTTAGTGAAGTGGCGATTTGATGAAATCGGAATGGACTTGTCTGATTTGACACGGATTGTATACGATCAACAACACACATATTATTCATTTTTTTGGATAAGAAAGAGGTGAGAATGCAATTAAAAAGTTCTCAAAAACGTGAAATTCAACAGATTCTCATCACTGCAATTAATCTAGACGTTCTATGTGAACAAGGGTTGTTGTTAGAGCCACTCCAGAGTATGGTATGGAAGGACGAGGGACGTTTGGGGTAGACGAGGTTCTTATTCACTCTGCTCAATTATTTGGATCAATCAGGGATTGCAAACGCTTATCTCTGGACAAAGAAAAACCAGGAATCATTGGTATTGTTGATAAGGTTGGTAAAATTCCAATTACTGCAACACGTTCTTAGATGACGCCTTGTGTGTTGTTTGCGGTGCTGCAATGGGAAAAATCGCCCACTCTTATGGGCTGGAGGCTCAAGAGCAACTATCAGAGCTCTCGATGACAAATTGCTAGACATTCTATAACAATTTAAAGGACAGAATAGATCCTTTTTCTGTTATAATTTAAGAAATAAATTTGTCTGGAATTATTCCAGTGGAAAGAAGGAAAAGGGTATGGTAATTGATACCAAAACAAATACTACTAAAAAGCGGGATAGTCAGTTTATGAAATAAACTCTGTTATTTGGGCCTATTTAAGTAATTTTAATACGGGTATTAAAAAGTGGTGAATGGTCCAGTTGGAAAATCATCATTAGTCAACGCCTATATTTTCCTGATGGCAATTTTGGGACGAATCTTGTTGGTTTTGATTTAACTAATAAAACTATAACCTTGTCATCAGATGGTATTATGGATAGGGGAGAAGAGTATTTGCTCCCAGATATGTATCTTTACAAACGTCTTTGGATGAGATACAGTTTCAAGACAAACTTTTGATACCCACAGAATATTGGTTCTGCCACTATATCTAGCGAAATTAATGTTGAGGATTTGATTAAAAGACTTTTGAAATTGATTTGTGAATCTTATGTAAATGAAGAAGAACTAGAATCTCGATTTAAATTTTTGGAAACAGATTGCTCTCGATCGCAGTTCAAGCTCTTGTGATAATTTTTCTTGAATATATCACTGATAAAGAATTATCTAAAAATTCTGATTTAATTTTAAAGAATCTTTTTGACTAAAATATTTTTGTTGAATATTCTAAGAAGAATCCAAAACTTGTTAAGGATTCAGCGTATAAATTTGGATACGACCTTAAAGAATTTGAGAAAAATTGCACCTGGTATTATCACTAAAAGACATTATTTTACGATATAATGGATTACAACAATTATCAATATAATAAATTTTATCAAGATGACTTATCTAAGTCTGGTAAATATTCACTAAGTTTATTTAAATTCTTTTTAACAAACTATCAGTTATTTAAAGATAATGTTTTTGATCCGTGAAAATTTAAATTACAGAGATAATTTGCTAGTATTATCCACTATTTTTATTCTTGGTAGAAGAAAATAGGTTTTCAAATTCATTAACATTTTTCGCCTAAGATCTCAGCTTTTGTACCAGCCTGACACATCAGCTTATGATATTGCAGTAAAAGATCTTCTTAATTTATTAAAGAAAGAATTTGGCACTGTAACTGTTAGGGTTGATTGCATTCGCTATCTTATTTACAGAAAAGAGATTAAAAATATCCACTCTGTATTAGGAAAGAATGATTTTTGCAATCAATAACTTTCATCTTTATTAAAGAACATTGAGTCTTTGGGGAAAGATAGTTTCGAGGTTGTGATAAAATACAATAATCCTATAAGCGTAATTCCAGATAACGTTTTGTTGATAAATAAAACACAAAGGCAGACCAACCCTCTTGATGGAAGTTGGGTGTTTTAAAGAATACAAATATTCAATTAAAAGAAGAATACCTTTATTACAGCAATTTAATTGATGTTGCTAAAAATAACAAAAGAGTTATTATCTGAATCATCTAAAAGATAAGATGATATTGCTGGATAATTTTTCAGAAGGAATGTAGTCAACAAATCCAGAAAATGGGATACAATCGTTTTTAGGATTTTTGAAAAAATCTTATCAAAATTAAAATCAGAAAAATAAAAATCAATTTCTGATTTTTCTATAAATTTTGTTAGATTATTTTTAATAAAATTGATAAAAGAGTGTCTCAAAAAGAACTCTTTTTATCTTTTGAGTGTAGTTTATATATATATATATATTAGAGTATATACTATAAAAAGAGTAAAAGAAAATAGAATAAATGTAAGGAGAAAACTTTGACAAATAAGAAAAAGATTTTAAATCGTTTGGCAGGTTCATCTGCAATTCTGATTACCCGCTTTGGGTTCTGGTGTTGGTGCTGTATTAACTCAAGCTCGAACTTGGCTAGTACTGTATTTGCGCAGAAGGTAGAGCTGTAACAAATATAGAAGGTACTGGTAAGCTTGAAATTACTACAAAACCAAAGGTGGAAGGTACTAAAATTTTGCAGAACACCGCAGTTTGATACTAATCAAAGTTACGAGTTTACGGTTAAAGATAGCAATCTTAAGGAGGGTGATTACATCCCAATTCAAGGTGAAGGTTTGAATCTGTTGCCAGATGACGTTCGTGTTGGAGAAACTGTTGTTGGAAAATTGGTTTATGTTAAAACAGACCTAAACCTACCTAAGTCTGGAAATTGGTATACTAGTGAAGGAAATATTAACGACTCTACACATAAACTTTTTTGGAACTCACCATTGGAAGATTGTTTTTAATAAAGAAATTGAAAAATTCCAAAATCCAAAAATCAAACTTAATATTAAAAAATAAACGTCTTGAGGGTCACAAAACTATAAACCTAACGGTGGAGCCGACGTTACTCTTTCAATGAAATTCGGTGATAAAGTGATGATTAACGAAAACGTTAAGGTTGAAGGTTTTGATAAACCAAAAAGACTGGTATTGAATTTGGTAGTGGCGGGGGTTGGTGGACAGCTGTACTTGACACAACAGGAAAACTTGTAACTGATAATTTCTTTCCAATGTCAGTAGTAACACCACTAAACGAACCTTGACAACCAAATTTTGAAGTTGGTGATCTAATTGAGTGGAACTTTGGAGAGGGAAGTGAAAACTTTGTAGTAACTCCCAAAGATAATGTAAAAATTGGAGATGAATTATCACACGTCGATACTCTTGATAACTGATTAACTCTTAACTTCAAGGGCTGACATTACATCTACAAAGAGTGTGGATTTAACCAATATGAGTTTACCCTCCAGTAGCAATCAATACAAAGTAATCCGTAATGGAAAAGTTTTGCAGAGAAAAACCAAAACTTTACGCCTAAAATTTCAGGCGTAGCAATCAGTGCTAATGCTAATTTAGTTAAGCGTGGTTCTGTGGTAGTTACAGGTGTTGATGAAAACGGTAAGAACCTATTTAAAGCGGTTGTTGCTGTAAATAACGAAAAGGTTGGTACAGATTACAATATTGACGAGTCCAAAATACAATAAGGTTGAAGGATCACTTATTCTGGACTTAAAACAAGGATCTGCACCAGCTTCAGGAAAAATTATTGAAGGAACGCAAACCGTTACACTTCTATTTAAGAAAAATCAAGAAGAAAAACCACGTGATGATGTGAAGGATATTAAGACAACACGCTTCCTTGAAGAAGGTACAAATAAGGTTCTTAAACCTGAACAAAAGGGGATAAATTCTTAGAAGCAGGAACAATCGATGGTTATACTTTCGTGAAATCTGACGTGAGAGGGAGATGTGACAACTCACTTCTTTAAGAAAACTGAAGAACCTAAAAAGCCGAAGTTCCAAAAACTGAGGAGCCGAAAAAAGAAGAACCAAAAACTCCTGAGACTCCTAAAGTAGAAGAACCGAAAAAAGGAAGAACCAAAAAGAGACTCCTAAAGTTGAGCCGAAAAAGGTAGAAACTCCTAAGACTCCAGACGTAAAAACTCCGGACAAAAAAGAAGCTGTGAAGACAGGGGCAAATGCTTCTGCTATCATCACACCACTTATTGGAATTGTCAGTGGAGCAGGGGCCATTGGTGCAGCACTCTACATTTCTAAAAACGTAAATAATAGACAAAAATAAAAGGACAGTTACTACAAATGTGTGGTTGCTGCCTTTTTATTTACATTATATATATAAATATATAATATTGTGTTATATACTATAAAAGAGTAAAAGAAAAATGAATAAATATAAGGAGAAAACTTTTGACAAATAAGAAAAAGATCTTAAATCGTTTGTGGGTTCAACTGCAATCCTGATTACTGCTTTAGGTTCTGGTGCTGGTGCTGTAGCAACACAAATTCCAGGTATGATCAATACGGCATTTGCTGAAGAAGTTAAAAATGTGACTGCGACCGCAACTCTTGAGGTTGGTATTCAAGAAAACAATACTTACGGGCGCACAGATAAGTTTGAAATTAATACAGAAGTAAAACAACGTGTTCGTGAAGGTGATACTGTTACTTTCAATATGAAAGGTTTAAACGCTTACGCCCTTAATGGAAAACAGGTTGTTACTGGAGATGGTACTGTAATTGGTACAATTAAAACAAAAGTTGGTCTTCGTACACCAGATGGTGCTTCATACAACTCATCAGTTTACTACAAAGATAAAAAAATAATCTTTCAAAAAGAAAACAAAGATTTCAAACAAACTGACCAAGAGATGACTGAATTGACAGTTACCTTCAATAAGAAAGCAGAAGAATTTCAAAATTTCTCTTTCAAGATTGGATCAAACAATAACCGAACAACTATCACTATGGGAACTCAAGACAGAACTGAAAACCATCAACATCAAATTGGGTGAAAAAGTTCTTGTTGAAAAACAAAAACCAAAGTTAAAAGCAGTTAAACGTCAACCTAGAGTAGGAACAAAAAAACGGATTTGTGGTTGCTTCTAATATTTCTGGTGTTGAAAAATACTGAAAAGGGATTGAGTACTGGGCAACTACTTGTTAGTGGTTTTGCAGCAAAAAGATAAAAGGCTTCAAGACTGGAGACAAATTTACAGTAACTATGCCAAAATGACTCTGGTATTAAAATTGACACGAACAAAGCTCAAAAAAGTTGGGCAAGTTATTGAATTGAGTCACGGCCGGTCTGAAATTGAAGATACAACAACTGTTAATGAAAATGGTGTTCTTCTAAGCCAACAAAAATACAATCAAATTGAAAATTGCTGAGGTATCAGCAGATAAGATTGTTTATGAGGTTGTTGAACAACCAAATTACTACAATGAACATATTGATATTTCTATTCCTGTAGTTGCGACAGATGTAAATAAAGTTGATCAAGCTAAAAAACCGAGTTAATATCAAAGTCAATACATCTTTTGAATCAAAACTAGAGCCATCTCTAAATAGCACTTATGAATCTAAAGATGATTACTTACCAATTCGTGGGGTAAGCCTATCTTCTAGTGGTGTAAAACTTCAATTTAAAAACAACGCAATGGCGTGATGTTGACACACAAAAAGAACCTCAAGGCTTCTAAAGTTGATATTAATACATTCCCAGCGGATAAAATTGTTGGATATAACTTTGTTCGTACAGAAACTGACGCAAAAACTGGCAATGTGATCCACTACTACAAAAATTGTTGAAGAAAAACCACGTGATGATGTTAAAGATATCAAAACAACTCGTTTCCTAGAGGAAGGGACAAATAAAGTTCTTAAACCTGAGCAAAAAGGTGAAAAAAATTCCTTGAAGCTGGAACTGTTGAGGGATATACTTTTGTTAAATCTGAGGTTAAAGGTGGGGTAACTAACCACTACTTCAAGAAAGCAGAAGAACCTAAGAGACCTGAAGTACCAAAAGAAACAACTACTATCTTCAAAGAAGATAAGGGTGATATCATCAAAACTGAAAAAGGTACAAAAGACAAGGAAGATATCAGAAGGTTACAAATATATTCTGTACAGAAAAAGAGGGCGATGATAAAAACCATCCACATCTACCACAAGATTGTGACTCGTCATATTGGAACAAAGGATGGCAAATCCACTCTTCTTAAAGAAGAAGCCGGAAACCAACCTAAAGGTTCATTTGACGGATACAGAATATGTTGATACGAAAGTTGATTCTGAATCTGGTGACGTAACTCACAACTACAAAGCTGTAGAAAAACCAGCAGAAAAAAACCAAAAACTCTGATGTAAAAAACACCTGACAAGAAAGAGGCGGTTAAAACAGGAGCTGGTGCTTCTGCAATGATTTTCCCTCTTGCAGGATTGGGAGGTCTTGGTTTAGCTGGTGCGGTTGGATATGTTGTTAAAAACGTAAAAATAAATATTTTATATAATCATTTAAATTAAAAAGGTATCTAAATCAGATACCTTTTTAATCTTCTTCTGCCGCTAGTACAGATAGTACATCGTCAGCAACAGCATTGACCACATCATCGAATGTAGCTTTTGCTGAATGCAAAGTCTACAAACAAATGACTGTTTGTTGGGTGATCAAAAATCAATGATCACCTCATCAATGAGACTGTTCGAAATCATCAGTGTGTCATTTGGAGACCATACTGATTTTTCTGAACGCAAAGCTAAAAGAAATCCTTGCGGAATTTGAGTTCGTTGTTTTTGGTTTTAATAACCCACAACGATTTGCTTGAACGAACTTTTTAAAAGTCCATCAATGCTTTAGCCACAATATCTTTATCAAAGATGTTATCCTCTTTCGCTTTTGCGATAATAGCGATTGGATCATTGCTATCCAAACTAAAGATTTTTATTGGCTTTGTTGGCCTTGTCTTCTTTAATTAATTTAAGGTTTGCTACGTGAACAACTCGCCCCTTAAGAGAGTTGATCATTTTTGTTGCTGTTGTTGATTTTTAAAAAATCAATAACTTCTTTTTAGTAAAGTTTGTCATTTTATTTCTCCTTCTTTCTGATTAAATCAGGTATTTTTATTTACTTGTAATAATTATATTTATTAATTTATTTTATTACAAATAAATAAAAATAATAAAAAAATCTATTGACAAGTGATTGAAATTTTGATAAACTAATAGTAGCGATAAAAACGCCTTTCGCTACAAAAATTCAAAAAGGGTTTTCTAGTAAAGTTGGTGATGACGACCATACATCACCCTGTATATTACATTCTTATTAAAGAGGTTGCTTTTGCAGCCTCTTAAAAAGATTAAATAAAAATAATATAAAACAAAAAGACCTATTTGGTCTTTCAATTTTTGAAAATTCATATTCTGGAATTAATAAGATTTAATTTTTCTAAAAAAATAATTCAGATTGACGTTTATCAAATAGAATTTTTGTATTAGAGAGTGTATTGTTGACAACCCCAAACTCATCGTAGTTGATCACAAACATTAAAGTTTGAACAGTTTTAACATCAGCCTGAGATAAAATCCCCTTTAATAAACTTCTTTATCAAGATTTGAGAGGCAACCCTCATATTTTTAAAAATTAAAGGAATTATCACCGGAATCAAATCCTGGTACAGAAAAAGAGATACCAGTTTTTGAATAACAAATCGGAACCATCAGAACTCTCAGTTTCAACGCAGAATATTTGTTCTTAATGATGAAACATCTTTTACTTGGAATGTAATAAAGATCCAACGTGTCATCATCTGAGAGTTTTAATTCCTCAATCCCATTAATATTACTTAAGGAATCCAGATACAAGTATGATAAATCACCTGATTCAATACTAAAAATAGCCTCTTCAGAAATGGAGTCAATATCTTCCAGTAGTGATTTAAATCCGGCAAATTTACCAATATTATTTACAATTTCAATCATTATTTTGTCCTTCTTTCCTTTCTTAAATTCAGTTGATATTTTCTTTCTACTAAAATTATAACAGAAAACCATTCTTTCTTTTTATAATTTCAGAAAGAAAAAAATATTAAGAAAGAAGGTGTTTATATATTGAGTAAATATAAACGAATTACAATTGAAGGAGGAGAGGGTGTTGGTAAATCAACGGTCTTAAACATCCTTAAGAAAAAAATCTTGACCCGGAAACAACTCTGTTTGTAAAGGAACCTTACGAAAAATCATCCGTTGCTAATGATATCAAGCGTTGGCGTAATGGAGAACTTGACTTGGACGAAATCGAACAAACAGAGTTGATGGCTAAAATCTCGTTCTGAGTTGAATAATAATGTTGTCATTCCTGCGATTGGCGAAGGAAAGGTTGTTGTTTTTGACCGGTCAATTATCTCAAATCTAGTTTATCAAATGGTCGGAACGCACTTGACTCGTAATGAAATTATTGATATCAACTTGGAAGAAGATGAGAATATGACTCTTCCTGACCTGTGTGTACTGATTGACGCCGACCCTCGTGCAGTACAAGAGCGACTTAAAATGAACGGACGTGAACAGGACGCTATTGATTCCAAACCGCTGGAGTTTCATTATCAGATTCGTGATGGATTCTTAAAAATTACAGAGGATTTCCCTTGTGATTTCCTGATTCTTTCCGGATTTGACGATCCTGAAGTTAATGCAGAAAGATTCTTGAATTGCTGAAATAAAAACAGAAAAAGCACTGCTGTAATAATTGCAGTGCTTTTTCTGTTTATAATCCATCGAACAAATTTGACAAAAAAACGCTTTTATTTGTTATAATATTTAATATAAATTGCAAAAAGAAAGAAGGTTTTAATTGTGAAATACAAAAATCTTGATGTTTTATTGGGATGAACTTACTGGTTCTGTTTTTATTGTTTGGTGAAGAGAGTGACGCCATCTCTTTCTTGAAGGAATTTAGTGCGAAACGCTCACCTTATTGTAGTTATCCAATATCTGATAATAAAAAAAGATTGGTGCGAAGCGAGCCCTTAAAATGTTATTTGATACTTATGGTGACCAACATTTCTTTACAGATGGAAAAGAGGTTATTTTTGATTACAATAAAATGAAACTTTCTGGAATTAAGCCATTTGATCGTGATGAATTTTTAAAAATCTTCGTTGTTCAATGCCAAAAAGAAGATTCTCTTTATCTTTATCAAAATGCAGTTGAAAAATAACAAAAATATGCTTTTTGTCAAGGATGAAGATGATGAATACCCACAATTTTATTTATGGGTTAAGTGGGTGAGGAATACAGATGATATCAATACTCTAGATTTGCTTTGTGACTCTAAAATATTGGTCTGACGATCATAGTGTAATGGAAAAATTGTTTTGAATATCGTGGAGAAGATGAAGTTTTTGATCTCCTAACAAAAAGTTGATGAAGTATACTATGATGATCGATTTTATTGATTGATATAATATTCAAAGATGAATTGTAACAATTCATCTTTTTAAAAAACTATTGCTATTATTTTTTTATATCTGATATTATGTTATAATTTAAGAAAAATAAGTTTAATACTTTTAGAAAGAAGGAAAATAATGGTAAAAAACACAAAGAAAAATAGTTTCTTTATTCTAAATCAAGCTGAAAAAGCCATTGATGATTGCAAGTTTATTTTTGGTGATTTAGAAGTTTTGAAAGAAAAACAGGGGTGAAGATCTAATTTCTGTTCACTACTCTCGAGTTTTAAACTCCTATTTGTTTAAAAATGAAAAATAGTTATAAAAAAATAGCGGTGATCCTATTGATAAATATATCAATAGATTAAATTCAGATTGTACACCTTTTGGGGTTTTATATTTGGATATCTTGTTTTTATGTCAACCACCCTATCGACAAGAAAAAGGTAATTCTAAACAAATTTTTGAAGAAGATTTTAAAATATTTCACCTTAAATCAATTAACAAAGGATGTTGTTGGTGCTATCTGTCTTGAAGCCGACAAGGATGGTTTACAATTCGTTGTTCAAAAACGAACTGATAGGTCAGTGGATCTTGATGATGATGAGTTTTGAAAGAGCTATTTTTAGATTCCAGCAATAGATTCTTGCAATCAATGAGAGATTACAGTGACTGTGAAGATTATCGTTTATATCACTATTTAAATTTACTATCCAAGTCTGAACGTTTTGAAAAAACAATCTATTCATTGATACAGATTATCTTGATTGGGTTAAGAATAATTCTATTAAAAATTTTGAGCACGAAATTTCTGAAAAAGATTACTCACGATCTTACTATCCGACTGATTGGCTGGATTACGAAAATGGAATCAAAAATCTACCAAAAGATTATATTCGAGATAATATCCTAAAAGCCCGAATATGCTTCCAAGCTTCAATTGGATTACGGATTAGTTCAGTTGATATATAAGTATCACGGGTTCGAATGTGCCACTGATGAATTTTTGGAAAAAAATTTCCAAACAAAACGACAACACTCCTTTATTCACGACTTCACTATGCAAACTCTGAAAAACAAAGATGATTTCGTTTATTTGATTGTCGATATTGAAAAACGAATTTGGAGTTAAAAAAAGCAAGTTGATCTTGATACCGTAGAGTTTCGAGAATTATCAAGGCAAAAACAAAAAAATAGTAGAACTAAATTTATGATTGGATTGGTAAAAGCAACAGACACATTGATTCAACTTGAAAGCGAAAAAGTTCTTTAGTTTAATTGAAGGAACAACTCGATTATTCGATTTTCTCTCTGAATTTTATACAGCGATGGAGGATTACGATTCTTTAATTGTTAAAGATGAGAATTACGATAAGATTATCAAAAGCAATTGAGGCTTTTATCTAATTTAAAATAAAAAGAAAGAGGTTTTACCTCTTTTCTTTTTCTGTTTTTAGACGAAGATAATCATTGCTTTATAATATTTTTGCTTGCCCGGGGAAATTAACGAAATTAACTTCTTTGTTTGAAATTTTCCTTGTAACAAACTTAATATTTTTCAAAGCTACTTTCATCAAGATAGACAACATAAAAGTCGATTACAAATATCTCCCTTTTCAAGTCGATAAGTATCTTGATTTTTCGAATAAACTCTGAGCTAAAAATTTTTAGGATTTTTTTCCTAGCTTCAAAAACAGCTTCTTCGTGCGAATTGTACTTGCTTTCAAAAGCTAAACCTAAACTTCTGGAAACCTTCTGGTCGTATGGAACTCCATCAACAAAAATAATCCAGTCCGGCACTATTTTTGAGAGTTGGAAATACTTCAAAAATTATTTTTAAATATTTCGTACTCAATAAAAATCATTTCGCAAACCCATTGAAATAGGTAACGTTTAACTGATTAAGTGCCATTTCTTGAACAAGTTTTTTTCTCGATTCCTGCGTGAAATCCCTGGTTTTCGATTGATTTGCTGAATGCTTTGGTCGAGATTCCCTTGCCGATTTGCCCAAAAAGTTTTCCTTTTGAGATTCTTCACGATAGTTTCTTTCTGCGGTTCGATAATGATTATACTTATCATACTTATATTTACCATTAGGTAAAACAGAAACCAATTCTTTTCTAGCGAATTGAAGAGCAAAAATTATAATCCCAATATTCAATAATCACATCAAATGCTTGCGCCTTTGGAATCCTAAATTTACCTTTATTCTTTCCACCTTTTTGGTATATAAAGGATTTTTGTCTCCTCCCGCCAAAAATCAACAGTTTTTTTCAGCTAAATCTTTTGCCGTTTCGAGAGTAAAAGATTTTTTTAAGTGTAAAACGATTGATACTCTTTCGGATATCTTGAGACAATTTATTTTCTGAATTATTTTCAGTCACTAGATTCACTTCCCTTCTTAATTAATTTCAGAAGATCATTCCAATCTTTAATTGGTACAGTACGAGAATCTGGTTTTTCTCTAACTGCTTCAGGGTAGTGTTTTAAGAACAAATCGTATGCGTCATTTCCAGCCCTATCATTATCAGTTGCGATAGATAAATTAACACCTTTCAAATCAATACCAAAACCAGTAGTGAGCTGTTCGATGATATGTTCAACTTTTGTAAGCGAACCACCGATTGCAACAAAAGAGTGTTTTAGGTTTTGATTCTGGAAAAACCATACGGGAGTTTTTCTAACCGAATCAGAGTATCCAATCAATTCAACGTAAGATAACAAATCAATAACACCCTCACAGAAAACAACATTTTTCAACATCTGCTAAAGAATCGCAATCTTTTCCTAGAATATAAAAGAATCCTTTTCGAACCGGGCATATTTAGACGAATGCGATTTCCATCCTTATCTGGATGAGTTCCAACAATTTCAGCGCCAATACGATTCCCATCTTTATCTAATTGCAGAAAGATTAGGCTCCCAAGTGCATTTTCAAGAATCAATCCACGTTTAAATACAACGTCAACAAGCGTCTCATTTAATTTTCGTTCTTCAGTCAAATATTCTTTTTGTTTTCCAAGCGTTGGGGTCGTAAACAATTTCTTCAAAATTAACATTTTCTGCGATTTTGACATCAACTTCCTTTAATTTAAAAGACTTGTTGTTGATTCGATTGCCGAGGTAATTGAGTGCCTCCTTTTTGTCAACCAATCCTTGTTTCATCAGGTAAGTTACAAGAGAGTCAGCCCCACGACCACTTTCTTTTGTTGACCATCTACGCCAAGTTTCCTTATAATCTCCTGATAAAGTAATCATCAGAGAATCATTGTCTACTAATTGTGCCATATTCCCCTTTGATAATATAAGGTACACCCAGTGTATCAAGAGCTGCTAGTGTTTTTGAAAAACACTTTTTGTTTTACCATTTTTTTATCCCTTCTTTCTAGGGTGCGGTATACACCAAAATCAATATTTTAAAAATTATAGAAAAACTAAAACATTCTGTTATAATTAAAAGAAAAATAGTAGCTTAAGTAGTTACAGAAAGAAGGTAAATAATGAAAGAAACTAAAAATAGCGTTTTTATATCAATATTTAAAACACATCAAAAATTTAGTGAAAATGTTGGAAACCCGGGTGATTGGGAGTTTGTTATTGGGGATACAAGTATCATTGATGACGGTGGAAAGGAAAGATTATATTTTATTAATGAAATTTCAAAAATTGAAGTTGCTATTTATAAAAATCTAGTCTCAAGTCAAAGATACAACATTAATGAATTGGAATCTCTTTTTACAGGGTAAACTAACAGTTTATGCAAATGTAGAAAATTTATGAAAAAATTTCTTGATTTTCTATGTTTAAGTAACTATGACAATTAGAAAGCCCTGCACATCTCGTAAGAGGTGTGTATCATTACAAAAGTTAAACCGAGGAAATACCTTAAGGCCTGTTTGCCACAACGTAGGGATGAAAGTCCAGGCGTGATGGTAGCGAAAGCAGAAAGAAAGAAACGGGATATTGATACAACCTAGTAGCTAACACAAAGTGAACGGCTGTAAAAGCTGAAATAAAAAGCTAATTAGTGTCTAGTAATTAAAATAGTGACTGCTAGAAAACGTTAGTGCTAAGTCAATATTAACAAGGGGTACGTTTCGTAGGAATATCCTAAGTCTCCAAAAGGAGATATGGATAACCTCGAACGACTATCCCTGATGGGGAGTGAATTAACACTAAGCCGATATTTTGTCGGTGAGTAAAAGCCGTAAGCTGATGGCGGAAGAAAAATATTTGGTCTGAACACTCGTGAAAGTTGTGTTAGAGTGGTTCAGATTGACATATAGTCTGCGCACGTTCTGTAATGGAAGTGTCCGGGAATCGACCCGGCTGTTAGGGGTTGCGCCTTGACAGAAACTGTCAAAAGTACGAAAAAGCACATTGAAAACTGAATAACACGATAAAGTGAGTTGCATTATATTGCGTATTATGATATAATAGTTTAATCAAATCATTAAGGAGATAAAACTATTGAAGAAAAAACCAAAAAGGTAGCTCGTGATGAGAAGTCAGAAGATTAGGGTTAAAATTGACCAAAAGAGCAAGAAAAGCCTTGCCTGAGTGGTATAGCAAAGTTTCACGTAATTTTTGGAATCTTTTAGTTGATATCGACAAACGGAACAATAAAGGTGAGTTTGATGAAATTTTGAGTAAAAATGGAAACAAGACCTATTACTCAAAATTTCACGATAGAGATATTTATCACATCAATCAATCAGATTATCTCAATCTTGCCAAAGTTGTTGTCACTAAGAACTGCAAGGAAAATGAAGAAAAATGGTCTTGGTATTATCAACCAAATCAATCGTTTATCTACGCTTTTCTTTCTAGGGAATTGGTGAAAAATTCGGAAACAAAACAAAGGAAAATTGAACTTTCGGAGTGTTGACAAAATTCAACCTAATTTCAATGTACGATGTGATGTATCTGCTGATGGTAAAACGCCCCAGTCGTATTTACCTAAAAAGAAAAACGGTAGACTTCAAATACCAACTATCGGGAATGTAAGTTTTGGTTCTACTAGATCAGGTTTTGATTTATCTTGCAAGAAACAAGTTGCGAACATATCTTTTTGATGGAAAAATACTGGTACTTGTCCTACACTGAAGACGTTGAAGCTCAAGTAAAAATTTGCCCGATTATACATGATGGAATTGGAATTGATCTGGGAATAAAGACGCTCGCAATGGTTTCCGACGGAACTAAGATACCAAATATCAAGACTTTCAGACGAGTTCGTATCCTGAACAAGCGCCTAAAACGACTACAACGCAAGGTATCTCGAAAGTACCTTATCAATAAATGCAACAAACACAATAAAACAAAGAATATTATCAAGTTAGAAAGACGAATCAAATTGATACATCGTTCACTAAAGAATATCCGTATCAATCATATTCGTAAATTTGTCTCAGAGTTAATTAAAAAAACAACCGCAATATATCGCAATCGAGGACTTGAACGTAAAAGGAATGATGAGAAATAAACATCTTGCAAAAGATGTTGCTAATTGCTCCTTTTTACACTATCAAAAGAACATCTTGTTAGAAAGGCAAAAGAACGAAATATAATCGTTCGGTTAGTGGATAGATTTTATCCTTCAAGTAAGACTTGTTCAAATTGTGGCAGTTACAAAAAGAATTTGAAGCTCAGTCAACGAGTATATCATTGTAACAGCTGCCAAGTGAAAATAGATAGAGATTTCAACGCCTCGTTAAATATTGCAACAACTGACAAATACAAATTAGCTTAATTGAATTGTTTTATTGCCTTTGGGAACTAGAGGCAATTAGTTTCAGTGGTAGGTCAGCCGTGAAGCCGAACCACTTAAATATATACGCCCTGAAAAATTATGAGTATACCAAACAAATAGTAGCTTCGGCAAAAATTTTGGCTCAATATGGGAATGTCAATCGTGTTATTCATTTTCTTATTTTTTTCGCACTTTTTGACTTACGGTTGGGTGTTGTTGCTGACCTATCCAATACTCGTAATAAAAATGATCGAATCAAAGAATTAAAAAAATATTTTAGTTCAAGAATTGACTGACATTCGAGTTGAAAACGTATCATTTGAGAATGATGGGATAAATAAACAATATATTTTACTCCATAAAAATGAAAACTATGTAAATTTAGTGAATAAATTTCATACTGTGGAATTATTGATGAAAAAATAAAAACCCAACAACCTTAGAAAAAGATTGTTTTAGATAAATTGAAAAAAATATCTTTGAATTGGATCCGGTTCGTTCTTGGGCACTAATCCTCAAAAGAAACATACAATGAATACGAAACAAATTACAATGCAAAGGTATTAATTTCATCTTTTTCAAAGGAAAGTTTAATTAATTCACTCAAAAAAATACATCGAACATCATATTGAAGAAAAGATTGGGTTTTAATAATCGTGACATCGTTTATACACTCAAGTATTTCAATATTTTCTCAAAAATTAACAAAAAAACAATAAAGATGAATTTGAAAAAAACTTTTTAGATTTTTGTTTTTACAACTTTGCAAAAATCTATGATTTCTGAGTTTGGCGAGGCGGAAAAATAAAAAGTCTTCGTTTTACTAGCGATTTGATTCGATTATTTAATTTCATTGAGTTCAATCCAAACTCTTTAAATAGAGTAACTGATGATTTTTTTAGATGATCTGCTCGAAAGATTGGTTTTTCCACAAAAACAATTTTATCTGAAAACAGCAAACCTGTTTACTTATCTCAGGATTTTCACGGAGAACTTTCAAAGGATTGGGCTTACAAATTCACTTGTGGAAGAACCACCGCAACTATGGATAATTTAAAAGTCAACTTTGAGTGGTTTAAAAAGTTTACAATAAATTTTTAGAAAAAAACTTGTTGAAATTAAAGGTGATATTAATTTCATTTTTAAAGAATCCTCACTAACAGATATTTTTTTGTTCTTTCATCTTATGGAAGAAATGACGAGGGACCTTTTGGGGTCTATCAATAATGAACTTCGTTACTATTCTGAATCAAAAATAGCCAAAGACTTTCTACTTGAACATCAAAAAGTCTTGTGAGCTATTCTCTAAATTAATTTCAGAGGAAAATCTCATTCTTGAATTATACAAGATGGATGTTGATTTTCTGATGAAGAAGGTTGAGTTGATGTCAAAAGATGGATTCTGAGAAGTTAGATCCTAAGAAAGAAAAATACTGATAATTCAAAAAAATAAGAAATTGGCTTTTTAATGATGGTAAGTATGGTTATTCAAGTGCTTGGGAATTTATTGAACCCCTAAGAAATAAAAATTACTTTTTAGTAAAAATAAAAAACAGCTAAAAAAGCTGTTTTTTTGTTTAGATAAAATTATTATTTTCTAAGAATTTCAAACCATCTAGAATATTGTTAATAGATTTTATTTTTTTACTTAAAAATAGATCTATTTTTTTCTGTCTTTGATTTGTTGTTCTATTGATTTATTTTTTTATCAACTAAATTGTTGATACCTTTGTAAATTTTTAGAAAAAAATATAATAATTCAAGAGTTCCTTTGAACAAAGCTCTTTGTCAATCTTTCCAAAAAAATTTTTTATATAAAAACTATCCATCTTTCTTTTGTGAAAGAATTTCCAGCTCTTCTGAAAGACCTTTTTATTTCCAGGATACCTTCTTTGATAAATTCAGTCCAAAAGGCTTACGTCGATATTCTTATTATATTCTGTTATTTTTCATAAATAAAAATCATATTTTTTTGTCGTAATAATTTTTAAAAACAAAAAGTCTAGGGTAAGTTTAAATCCATTTTCTTTTAACAAATCCAGATAATATTTATCATCTGAAAAAAATAAACAGACAGATAATCAACAAAAAGAGAAAAAAATTGAATGCGTTAAATGTTGGATTTGAACCTTTTTCTCTTGTGGTAATCGATAAATTTATTTAAAAAAATTGCAAACATCATCTCTTGTTTCAAATAAATCCATCAAGATTCCTTCAATAAGAAAAATCACCGATTGGATATCCAATTTTACAGAAAAAAACAAATCCCAGCTTTTTTTCATTTTTCAACATTTCTAATGTTAAACCTGTTAAGGAGAAGTTTTTGTTTCTGCATTGTTATAGTACCATCTGAGAGCTTCGTAAAAATTCATCTGCACACTCATCCAAAAAAATAATTTGTAAAATGATCCACAAATTTTTTTACGAATATCCCTCATTATAAGGATATTTAAAATTTCTTTCATCGGATAATGGAATCATTTCTAAAAATCCTCATACGCTTTTTTTATTATCATCGTCATCACTTTGTGAAGTTTTCTTAAAAAGCTTTCATCAAATTAAAAGCGTGCTCTTCCACAACAGAATCTAATGATGTTGCACGATTCTGCAATTCAACACGAAGGGTTTCGATTGATACGTATTTGCTGTAAGACAATAAATCTTCCAAAGTGTTCCCATAAGATACTGCGACGAATCTATCAAGAGGGTAATCAAAAACTCTTTGATGTTAGGTAAAAAAATTATTGTCTACAAAAACAAAAATAAAATAATAGGTGAATTTCCTCCAACTCCAGTCTCAACTATCGATTTCGGAAAAAGATTTTCGGTTGGTAATAATAGTTGTGCTCCATTATTCACCGCTTCAAGAACCATCTTATCTATCTCTAACAGTAAATTTCCTGTTTTTCACATTAATACCTTCTTTCTACTGAATTAAATTCAGATATATTTTTCTTAAATTATAATAGAACTAATTTTACTTTTTATAATTAAAGAAATAATATTTCGCTGTTATTATTATAGCTAGAAAGAAGGAAAAAAATGGTAGTAAATTCTACTTTAATCAAAGATGATCGACGCACTCTTGCTATTAAGGAATTATCTGGATTACTTAAGGATAAGAATTACAACTTTGACAAGGAATGTGTCGATAATTTGGTTAAACGATTTAATCAAAAATGTATCTAGCGGGACCAGCACTTACCCCTGTAAGAATATTAAATTTAAAACTCATTACGTATGGTACTCTTTCAAGGAAAGCAAGTTTTTCATTTTCGCAGAGGATTGTTATGGTTATTCTTATCCGGATCCCAAATATCTATCTTTGGATCTTTTTAATGATTGGAAAAATTAGATATCGATAGAAAAATCAACAAAGGCTTTTTCGAGCTTTTATGAAAATTAAAGACTACACTTTTATTTGTCAAAGATGAAGAGTTGGTCGAGAAGTATGTACAAAAAAACTTTTGATTACTTTTACAACAAAAACAGTTGAAAGACTTGTCTCAAAAAAATTATTGTTGGAGAACTCAACATTCTATTCTGAATTAAACGAGGAAAGAACGCTAGTTCCCTTTTAAGGAAATATACAACTTGGGTGGCACCAGCGTATATTATATATATAACACACCATTAATTTTAATGACTAAGGAAGAACGTGAATCTGCTTACAATTTTATTAATAAGGAAAAAAACATTAACAAATTGCAGTTTGGCAGAAAAATTTAGTTTTTCTTATACAGAAGATGTAAACTACATCTCTTCATTTCAGGAAGAAGTTGACATTTTTTTAGAAAATATTCGTTCAGTAATGATTGAGTCTTTTTGTTGATGATGGTAAGGGGTATAATGAAAAATTCTCTTCGTTAAAAAAATAACAAAAATATTTTTATCTTTAATACTTATGAAGAATTATTTTTAAATTCTAAGGTTATGGAATATTCTAAAGATGATTCAGTTTTTAAAAATTAAGAATAATATTAAAGATGAATATCTTTTAGATCAGTTGTCGTTGTTTACTGACTTTTTGCAGCAGATCGGATCACACAATTTCAACAAAAATCGTGGGACGTTATTGTATACGTTAATGAAGTTCTTATCCGAGAATTTTGATGAATCTACGATAAATGTGTTGGCTTCAAAAAAATATTGGATATTAAAGCTAATAATTTAACTTCCGAGATGGAATCCATTCGTGAAAAACTTAAAAATGTTTATAACAGAACATTTTTATAGATTTGTTTTTGGAAAACTAATTAAATCTAATAAAGAAGAATTTTTGAATGAGATTTACATTTTTGATAAAGAGAGTACATCATTTAGTTTAAATATCAATAGAAAATGTTGAAACGTTCAAAAATTAAGAGTATCTTTCATAAAAAGGTCGGATTACCCTTAAAAACCTCTAAATTACCTTGACGTGATGGGATTTGAATTTCTTAATGTAAATAGTTTGTCTTCTAATAGAATTGATGAATGGGAAATTTGTTTCGCAACAGAATTGGGGCAAAAGTATTAAATTCAAAGAAAAACCGAGTGTTTCCTTATCTATATCCGGTTTTACATCTATTTTGTTAGAAACATCAGACTTCCGTTTGAACCAGAGCAAACGATGTTTAGAAACATTTGCCGCAGTAACAAAAAAATAATTTTGATGATTTGGATATCAACTTAACAGAAGAAGATAGTGATGATTATCAAAAAGCATTTGAGTTTTTCAGATACGGCATTGAAAAATGGGGCATTATCTAACTTTCGTAACACAAAATATCTCTCTAATTTCATCATCAAGATGGCGGATCATCTTAAAAAGTAAAAAGGAAAAACCTTTTACTTTTTTTATTTCAGAAAATATCTTTTATCTGTTATAATTTAAGAAAATGAATCTCTTTATGAGATCAAAGAAAGAAGGAAAAAAATGGTTGTAAAAAAGTAAAACTGTTTCAACCGAGCAGGGAATTAGAGCCTGTTCGTTGGGAACGAATTGACAGAATTAAAGCCCTTATTAAGGGTAAAAACACCAATATCTGAAGAGAATGTTGAGTTTGTATTTAACTTATTGAAGGGTTTTAAATATTACTATTCAAATACAACAAAATTACATCAAGTTGATTTTTGAAAAATTTCAAATTTGGTACAGTTTTTAGAAAAATAAAGTTATTCTGATAAAAGGGGATGATTTAGAAAGGGTTGTTCACCAAAAATCTTTTAAATAAAGATGTTTTATTTTTTTATCTATTATTAATTTGAATCAATCAAAAGGATCTACAAAATTGAAAAACTCTTACTCTTTAGTTTCTGGAGAAAAAGAATGATAAGGAATTTAAAATTAACAGATGAGGAATTAGCAAAGAGTTTCGCTAGAGAACTTCTGAAGAAAAATGTTCGTGAAAAACTAAAAATTGGTTTATAAACAATTGGTTTTAGAGAACTCTACTTTTTCAGATGGTGATAATATCTCATCGGATTTACTTTAGAAATCCTAACCAGAAACTAAAATGTCTCTTTAATACTCCCCTGTCTTTAATGAAAAAGAAAGAGCGTGAGTGGATGTACGAGTTTTTGTTTTTTTCAAAGATAAAAGATCCTTTGTATTCTAGTTCAAACTATGATGGAAATATAAAAAGTCATTGAGTACGAATATTGGGAATATTTAACTTTATTTAGTGAAGAATTTGAAAAACTACCTTTCTGATATAAAAGCAGGATATTATCAATATCTTTGATAATCCTGATAGTTATATATCAGAGAAAACCCTCTCTAAAAAGTAAACTTTTAGAACTTATCTGTATTTGGTTTAGAAAATATTTTTCACCAAAAAGGCTAATATTTTTACTTAAAAAAATGACAAGATTTATTGTGAAGAACTTTTTGTAAAAAAATAGCGAGTATTACTCAAATCAAATTGCTTTTTAAAACTTTTTAAAACAAATCACCCAATCATCATTCAACAATGATAAATCAAATGTGATTTTAGGGCTTAGTCGAGATTGTTGAAACACTCTCTGGTGGTAGTTTTATGAGTTCCTTAATGAGTAATTTAAAATTACATAGCTCATACTTTTTATTCTCAAAGTTTAAAAGAGTGAATATATTAAATTTTTTTATTTGGTAAGTTACTTGAACAAGTTACTAAAAGATTTTAAAAAAATCTGAACTTGAACATTTGGTATTTGATTTTCAAAAATAAACTAGTTATTGGAAAAATTAAATAAATATACTCCATTCCTTAGAGATGGATATAATAAAAAAATTTAATCTTGAAGAATTGGATATTTTTTTATCAAAAGAAAATCCCTTTAACAAATTATCAGAGTTAAATCTTGATATTAATTTGTGTTACATCCTAAAAAAACGATAATAATTCTTTGACGTTTGGACATTCAGTAGTAGACAAGGCGATTTTTGAAAGCTATATCTGAAAAATATTCCAGTGAAAAATAAGTGGTGATCTTGTTATAAAAATTGGATTTTGAAAAATATTTTTAAAATTACTGATTGGTGAAATTGATTGTCATTATCAAGAAGCAATTGATCATCTCAAAATAATCAAAGAAATCAAAAGGAACAATCCAGAAAAAAAGTGAAGGTTTTTACTGGAAACTTAAACACTGATCTTTTCCTAAAACAAATTGAACACCTTAAAATTGGAATTGGATCTGGGTTATATAGCGAGTTTGATAATTCATATTTTGTACTTGATTTAATCGAGTTAATTCTTGAATTGATGAAAAAAACTGAGGGGTATCATTCCTCCTCTTTTTATAATTTAAGAAATAAAAAAATCTGAAATTATTTCAGTAGAAAGAGGGAAAAAGTGGTTTTAAACACAAAAAAAGAAGAGTCTTCTCAGTTTGAACAGATGAAGCAAATAAAAGATATTATCCAAAAGGAGAATATCCACTTTCAGAAAAATTTATGGATGTTGTTAGGTTATCTATTAAGAAGTTAAATCAATATCCTTATGTTTGTGTTACTGCTGGATCTGTAAGAGAATTGAAACTACCCGTTTTTCTTATTTATTACTTTTTGTAAAAACAAACACATTTGAAATCTTTTTCAAAAATATGACATTGATTATCTTCCAAAAATTCACTAACAACTTGTGTGCCAATGAACCTATTTTATTGGGTCAGTTGGACTTAAATTCCAGTCGTGAAAGCAGAAAGTTTAAAGTTATCTTTGGAAAAAAAGTTTACTTAGTGGTTCTGAACATAGAAAATTGGAAATTGACGATGTTTATTTAGATAAATTTATCAACTATAAATTCAAAAAGTTTTATAAAGAAAAAAATCTTGTTTCTATATATAAAAGATTTTTGAATGATGGAAAAATTTCCTGAAATTATCACTAAAAAAATAAAAGGAGAGGACAACCTCTTCTTTTTAATTTTTGTTCTGTTATAATTTAAGAAAAAAATAAAAAAACATCTGAATTTATTTCAGGTAGAAAAGAAGGAAAAAAATGGTAATACAAAAAACATCCACAAAAAAATGGAGACTTTAAAAAAAGTCAAAAGAATTACTTGATAGAATTGGTTCAAAAAGATTTTTTTCGTTTTCAGATGAGAATATTGAATATTTGACTCACCCTGATTATAAACTTCTCTAGAGATTATGATATCACAAGAGAAAAAAAGGTAAATTAACTGGTATTATCTTTGATAAAATTGATGTTTGGTACTCATTTGATGAAGATGAATTTTTTTATTCAAAAATTAGTGGAGACAATCCAGACGCCTTAGAAATCTCAACACAGATTTTTATATCTTGGAGAGTTAAATTTTAATAAAAAAATAAAGGGTCTAGCTTGTTGAAAGATTCTTTTGGGCATACTTTGTATGATAATGTTTGGAGTCATACTCTTAAAATTGTTGATGAGGATTCCTTAGCTAAATTTGTATCAGCAACAACAAAAGAAGTTTATTTTGAAGGAACTAAAAGATATTTATATCAAAGTATTAAAAAAACGAATCATCTCTTGATTATCTTAAGAAAGTAGATCACGTTTCTTTTCGAAAAAGGAGTATATAAAAACACCCCTATGTATTCTTAGTCCTAATGAACAGATTGATACTGTAAAAAACTTATTTTTTTACAGAAACAAACAGTCAAAAATTGTTCCACCAATCAGAATTTCAAAAGATGGTTTCCAGTTATTAAATAAAAAAACTTGATTGCTTACACACATCATTTTCAAGAACTTGTAAATGATGTATTAGAATCAAGAACGAAAAGATTTAGTTTCAAATTTGATTTTTAGAAATCAATAAACCAAAGAGTGACTACGTATCAGAGTTGAGATTGGATTATTTTTTTCTGATTATTTATATAATATCTATCTAAACGATACGTTTCACACAGTTATTGATACTGAAGAAAAAGGACGTTTTTTTCTGAAAGGTTTGAGTACCGACCACAAAAAAATCTGTTTGTTGATACAGAGTCTTTATTGCTTGATTTATTTAAGAAATTATCATCAACTGAACCTGGTACAGGATTTGCATTTTTAGATCTTGTTCTAAGAGATGGAAAAATATAAAAATTAAAGATTTTGTAAATAAACAAAAAAACCATATTACTCTAAAAGGGACCTTGAAGAATTAATTATCCCAATTTTTTTCAAGAATTGTAAAAATACATTCTAAATTTAATAGAGTCAGATACAGATGAATTTGATAAAATACTTTTAGAATATATTGCGTATGAAAAGAATTTTTTTGTCAAATGAAAAAAATTTACTTTAGCAACCTCTTACCAATCTTCAAGGCGGGAATTAAATAAAGTGTTTGTTTCTCTTTTTGGAGAAGAGATACAAAGAAGAATCTTTGTCAGTCATTGACACCTTTGAGTTTAATAATAAACTTAAATATAATGCAGCATTAGATATGGCTCGTTTCACTGAGGAAGAGGAGCGCTTGCTTACAATTTTTAGAAAAAAATAAAAAAAGTCGTCTTTTACAAAAAATTTATTTTGAATATTCATTTGCCGAATTGATTAAAATTATCACTTATACCTATCCATCAAAAAAATGATGAACGTTTTGAGTTCTTAAATGAAATCAAATCTCATTATTTAGATGATGTTTGTATTATAATCCCAGATGGGGAAACAAAAGATTCGTTTAAATCAAAAACTCTCTGTATTTAAAGATAATATTGAAACTGGTATTTATGATGAATTTAAAAACTATTCCAGTGCTGAATTGTATTTTGGATATTTACTTAAAAAAACTTTAAAAATAAAAGAGGTTAAACCTCTTTTTATATTATCTTTTTCGTTTTGCGATGTATCCAGCAATACCAATAACACTAGCTCCTGAAAGTAAACCAATTAATGGCATTGAGACGGCTGAGGCTGCTGCACCAGGTTTCAATCGGTTTCTTTTTGACATCTGCCTGTTTTAACTTTTTGTTCCAACAAGCACAACTTCATCAATTTTTCTTTAACAATTTTAGTATCAATTGTTGGATCTCCAGAACGAACTCCGTTAATTAAGTTGAAGGTTTTTTTGTGGTTCTCTTTTTACCAAGTTCACCTTTCACCTTAATTTTTCGTTCTCCAAGAGGTAGATTTGGATCTTTTTTTCTTCAATAGTTTTCAAATGGAATATCCTCTTCAGTTACCTCATCAGATGTTGATTTGTTTGGATCAATAGTATCTACTGCATTTACTACAGATTTGTTTGATACGTCTACATTACCAAAAATTTTTTTAGTCTCTGTTGGTGAACCACTAAATTTATAAACAACTTTGTATTCACCTTCTTCTTCAAGTTTTTCCAGCCCAAGAAATAGTAGACCAAGAAGCCTTATTATTTAAAAGTAATTTTGTTTTTCTCCTTTTGGAGAAATCAAATATGCTTCTGTAATCGAAATTCCCTCTTCCGCTCTAATAGTAATCTCTCCCATTGGGAATGTTTTTGGTTGTAACAGTATTTGTTTTTAAAGCTGTTGCCTTGAATTTTTCAATAATATCCTTTTTGTCTTTGTTCGTCAGTTTTTCCACGTGCGTTGTAAATATTTGGGTGTCCAACGGCTTTCATCATTGTTTCAGATCGAGAAACATCATTTGTTTTTGGATAAAGGACACTCATAAATGTTTTTGCGTTGGCTTTTGACCACGTTGCGAAAGAGCTATCAATGTCTTCATCTTGAATCCATTCATCTGTAAACTGGACAACTGAAACGTATTTGTTTTTTTCTTAGTAGTTTCTTTTTCGTATGCTTCTTCAAAAGGAATATCTTTTCTATTTTTTTATCAAATAGTTTATCATTCAGCCCATTTAGATATTTTTTTCCCAAACTTTATACCATTCAAATTCATAAATAGAAGCGGGAGCAGAATCCTTAATTTCATTTAAAAATTTTAACTGCTTCTGCTTTTGGAATAAGCCTTGTAACTCCTCTTTTTGTCGTAAGAGTCTTTTTTTATTAGTTGTATAAGACGCAATCATTACTTGAGAACCTTCTGGCAATGATTCCGCCAATTTAAGAGCGTCTCCCAAAGAGACATTTACTTTTCGTTTGTTAGGATTGTCACCACTATTAAATGGTTCGATTGTGGATCCGGAGCCATCAATAATCATAATCAAATCAAGTGGTTCACCAACAACTTCTGTTTTTTTGTATCAGTCTTTTTCGTTTGGTTTGATATTGAAATTGAGAGTTCTTGTTCCACTGTCACCAGCTTTATAAGATTCTGCGTGCACCACATTATTGCCAATTTCAATTAACGTACCAGCAACTGGTGATACAGCGATCATAATTGCTCCAGCTGCAAAAATAGATGAAAGTTTTTATTCAAAAAAATAAATACCATTCCTTTTTTTATTATTTCTTTTACTATTATATATCCTTTTTGGGTTACTAAAAAGTTAAAAAAAGTTTTTTTAATAAATAAAAAAAGGATGAGTTCCCCCACCAATTTTATAAATTATTTGTTTCTTTTTGCGCTTAACTAAGTATGAAGCAATGCCTAAAAACACCAATTCCACTAGATAAACCAATAACTGGAACAATTAAAGAACCTGCGCTTGCACCTGTTTTGATTGGTTCTTTTTGATGTCAGCTTTTTTTAGCTTTGTAATAATGAATAACATCACCATTATCTAATGTTTCTGTCTTTTCAAATGTGTAATCTTTAAAATCTTTCTTTTCTTTTTGTTCCATCAACTTTTTCTAAGATGACTTCCTTGCCGTCTGTATCCACACCTTTGTAAGTTGTAATAAGTTTGTGGTAGTAGTGAGTTGTTAAGACGTTTAGCTTATCAGAATTATCAGACTCTGTTTTTAATGTATTTGTATCCTTCAAAAATCTGATTTTTCTGACGCAACATCTTCTTCTTTGAGAATCTTATTATCATCACCTTTGTGAATTGTCTTGTAAGTCACTTTATCTTCTACTTTAGTACCAACCAAGATGACCTCATCAATTGGCTCTAAAACAACCTTTGATTCTTCTCTAGATGGGCCAACACGTTTTCCGTTAACAATATCATAATAACTGGTGACTATTTTCTTTCCGTTAACACCTTTAACCTTAACTCTACGTTCTCCAAAAAGGAAGTGTAGGGTCTTTCTCCTCAATTGTCTTAAACGGAATAATCTCTTGTTTTGTGTCTAAAGAGTCCAATGCCGGTTTATCTTCAGGGACAATTGTATCAACCCTTTTACAACTTCTTTATCAGAAACATTAACAACACCAGTAATTGTTTTAGTTTCAGTAGGTTTTTCCTGTAAATTTATATCTTAATGTGTATTCACCTTGCTCTGCAAATTTACCCTTCAAGACCAAGAAATTGCGTCACCAGGTTGATGTTCTAATTTTTGTTTTAGCTCCACTAGGAGAAATCAACTCGAGTTCTTTAATATCAATACCCTTTTTCTGCATTAACAGATACTACACCATCTGGGAAAATTTCCTTTCTAGAAGTAGTTGTTCTCAAAGCGGTAGATCTAAAAGTTTCAATAAGATTGATTGTACGAACTGAGTCTTTTTTTCCACGGGCGTTGTAAATGTTAGGGTGCCCAACGGCTTTCATCATAGTTTCAGAACGCAAACTTCCATCAATTTTTTTGGATAAAGAACACTCATAAATGTCTTAGCGTTAGCTTTTGCCCAATCAGCAAATGATTTGTCAATATCTTCATCCTGCACCCACTCATCAGTGAATTGAACAACTGATACATATTTGTTTTTCTTTGCAGTTTCCTTTTCGTAAACTTCCTCAAATGGTCTATCTGTTGAGGATTTATCAAAAATTTTATCACCTGCATTATTTAAGTATTTTTCCCAAACACGATACCATTCAAGTTCATATTTTGATTCAGGAGCAGAATCCTTAACGTCCTTGAGAACCTTGATTGCGTCCTCTCTAGAAATTAACTTTGTTACTCCCTTTTTCGCATAAGAATCAGCTGTGTTCGTGCTGTAAGAAGCAATCATAACTTGAGATCCTTCTGGAAGAGACTCTACAAGGTTTAGTGCGTCCAATAGTGCAACATTGATTTTACGTTTGTTTGGATAATCTCCACTATTGAACGGTTCGATTTGAGATCCTGATCCATCAATAACCATAATCAAGTCAACAGGCTCACCATACGTTAAAACTTTTGTTTCTATTTTTTTGGTTTAATATTAAATTTAAGTGTTCTTGTTCCTTCCGTACCAGCTTTGAATGTTTCTGCGTGTACAACATTATTACCAACTTGAACAAAATTTCCAGTTGCAGGCGCAATGGTCAGCAATATTGCTCCAGCTGCTAAAAATAGATGTAAGTTTTTTTATTCAAAAATAAATACCATTCCTTTTTTTATTATTGTTTCTTTAACTATTATAGGATAATTCAACTTATTAAAATATATAAAAAAATTTAAACAATTAATGAGGTAAAATAGATTTGATGAGTTATATATTTATCAAAAAAATGTTACCACGGAATTATTCCAGAGTATATTTAGGCGTTTTTAATGTGGAGATCGCTACCCGAACGCACCCCACCAGTCTTTTGTAGGGTTTGTCTGTTGAAGACCTCTCCGGGGAAAAAAACAGAATAGAAAGGGCTTTTAAAAAAGCCCTTTTTGTTGATAAAAATTAGAATTTTTTTGATATAATATAAGAAATAAAAACAAATAGAAAGAAGGAATTAATATGGTTTTAAAAAATCTGAGGTTTTATCTCAAAGAAAAAAAGATGTTGTTTTTTTGAAGAACGTCTAAAAAGAACTTCTGGAATTATCTCAGAGAGATGATGTCCTAGATTTAATTCAGAATTTTAATCGTCGCATTTCCACTTGGGGAAAAATCGCAAAACAATTTGATGGAAGAAAAATAAAAAAATTATGAAGACTGCAAATGTTCGAGAACTATCTATGTTTGTTTTTATTTTTCTTATCACCCCAAAAAATAAACAAAAAAATTAAGAGTTGAATTAAAACCTTTGTTTTACAATGGACTCTTATCATCTAGTGACGGAACCAAATTAACCGTATCAAAATTAATTAGTTCTTCTGATGAAATCGTTTTAGGATTTCTTCCAGTGGGATTACCATTGTCAAGTAAAAACTATCCAATTCTGACCGTTTCGTATTTAGAAAATCTAAAGAAATTTGTTAGAAATAGACTAAAGGAGATCTTTGATGAATTGTCAGAGGATTACTTGGATCCTAAAAATTCAAATAATTCAAACTGCATTTTGAAGAAATATATCCCTTATAATTAAGGAAAGTAAAAATAAGATAGAAAGAAGGGAGGTAATCAAATTATGATTATCGAAAACCAAGAAAAGCGTCAAGCTGGTATTGTGGTGATTACTGGAATTTCTGGTTCTGGAAAAACAACTTTATCAAAAATCTTTGATGATGAACACACGTTGATTTCGTATACCACACGCCCCCCGACCCGGAGAGATAGACGGGGTTGATTATTATTTTCTTTCAGAGGCGCAAGCTACTGAATTATCTGAATCAAACTCGGTTTTTGAGGAAACAAAATTTCAAGAAAACCTTTACGGTGTTACAAAAGATGAAGTTATCTCAAAAACTGATAATTTCACCAACCACGCTGTATTAGTTGCAGATACTAATTTTTACTCACACGTATTTCAAGATCAGGGTGACCTGTATTATGAATATGGTGATTTGCGTGTGAAAGGTGTATCCTGTTATTTTAAATTTGCCTATCGATGTTGCTATCGAGCGTATCAAATCTCGTGGTGGCGACGAAGAACAAATCAATGGACGTATCGAACGAGTTCAACTCGAACAGGAACGTGTATCTACAATTCAAGACTTGTTTTTGTTTACCTATTTTCAACGTTCTTCCAGATGTTTCACTTGAAGGTAACGTCGAACGGTTCGTTGAATTTTTTTGGATGAAATATACAATATCTAAAAAGAAGAGTGAGATATTCACTCTTCTTTTTATAATTTAAGAAAAAAATATTTTTGCTGAATCAATTTCAGTTAGAAAAGAAGGAAAAATTTAATGGTAAAAACTGATAAATCAAAAAGAAATCCAATCTTTTGAGGAAAAACTCTATCTAAAAACAGTTGGAAAGTTTTTATCAGAAGAGTTAGATAATATATCAATCGTTGATCTTGGCGGGTCTATGTTTAATGGTAGAGTAGCTTATTACGAAGAAAAAGAGCAAAAACGGTTTATCTCTTTCAAACTTTAGATGGTAAGTTGGATTTTTGGTCAGTAAAAGGTGCACAAGAAAAAAATTGGTGACGGATTAAATATTTTTAATTTGGTTCCTATTGCCTCTAGCGTCACCCTATCTTCAACCGAAGAAGAAACAAAGAATAATTTGTTGAGAAAAAAACAAGACAATTACTTGAAGATTCAACCTTATCGAACAATTTGGAAAAATAAAGATTTTGTTCCTTTGTACGAAACCATTTAGAACTATTAAGTGGTAAAAAAATCAAAAAGATTACTACTCTATTCTATTATTGTTAGAACTAGGATTAAAGGCTGAAAAAAAGCTAGAAAGTGTTGAATTTCTGAATTATTTACAGGAGATTCTTATTTCTCAAGTTGATAAGTTAAAAGAATCCCCAATGGATAATAAACAATTTTTCCCTTACATTTTTAATGTTATTTAATATTGATGATATTTTAAGCGGAAACTTACCTGGAGATATTTCTAATTTTATTCAAAAGTCCGGTATCAAATCAGTAATTGAAGATAATTGGAATGGTATTGATGTTCCCTTGCACTTTGTATTGAAAGAGATGAAAAAGTTTGGGTTATATAAACAAAAAAACATTTTTGTAAATAATCCAGAACGTTACATTTCGATTAATAAACAATTAAAAAAAGTTTTTCATACATCTGAAACTTTTGATGGAAACGATTATAACTTTTTAGAAAAACACTCCATTTGCTCGTTATGACATTATCACAATGTTGAATAAAAAAAGCAGAACTGCCTAATATTTTTTTACAAGTATTTCAAAAGAAGAAAAGAAGATTTGCATCGAACTGTCGATTGTTCTGATTATTATGATAATGAAAAACAAAGCGTTTTCTTTACTTAATTTGTATAAGAAAAATTCTAGATGTAACCTTTAGTTTTCGTGATGGCAATCCATTAAACAAAAAGTGGCGCACTTTCAGAGGTTTATTTAAAAAGAACGAGTTCTATCAGATCTCAAAGATAGTGGAGCTAAATTCGCAGATACTCTAACGAAATATCACAAACTAATTTCTGATGATTACTTTTGATTTTTCTTTTATCAATGCGATCACAAAAGAATTAACGGATATTGTCGATGGAATTGTTCAAGAGGCGAAGTCTGATCTTCATTCCGATTTGGAGAAAGATTTTAATTCAGAACAGGGATGAGCTTGAACGATTAATTGTAGAAAAAAAGATGAAGAAATTTATTCTTTAAATCAACAAATTGAGGATCTTCAGGGTGAAATTTCAAGGCTTGAAAGTTGATAAAAGTAAAAGGGGATTATTCCTCTTTTTATTTCTTAGTTTATATAATTATTACAAATAATAAAAAAACACCTGATTTAATCAGGAAAGAAGGAGAACTATTATGACAAATATTAAATTGGGTCTCACAGACCGCCACGCAGACAGTATGCCCGCTCTTGATGGTTTCGTTTTTCCATCAAATATTGATGACGTCACAGACGTCGCAGCAATGGATAAAATGGCAGCTGACGCTATTTTACCGCTACTAGATATCAAACCCGCATACAGAGCCGGTTTGGCTTTTTGCGGACTACACTGACGTAACATTCTTGACGTCAGATAAGGGAATTGACTTGTATGTTACAGGTTTAACATCCCTAACAGTAGCTGTTATTAAATTAGCAGCAAATAACGGTATTCGCTTTGATATTGTGGCACTTTGATCGTGCAACTGGGGATTACTTTCCACAAGTTGTTTTTCCGTAATTTGGAAGAATAACTCTATCTTGCAAGATATAAAAAAACAACCTCTGGTTTAGGGGTTGTTTTTTTGTTATTTTAATAAAAAGAAGTTATTAAAACTCCTTTTCTTTATTAAATCCAGTGAGAATATACATCTCAATCAAATCCAGGTAGGCCTGTTTGTTGAGATTTTAGGTAATTTCTCTGGCAATTCATCGTTATAAACAGTAACAAGTGAATCCGGAACATTAGTAATTTTACAAGTTGACCAGATTTTTGAGGTTATAACTACGAACCTGTTCACCCCGATTCTGTTAGTAAAAATCTGTTAACACGAGGAGCAATTTTAAAATCAAAAACTGTACGTGTTTCTCTTTGTGCTTTTGATACAAATGCAAATTCTGAAACATCTCCAGATTCAATTTCTTTCTCTAACAAATCAAGTAGGTTCAATTCCGGTTTCAAAAGTTTTTTTGTAAAATAACCTTATCAACAACTCGAGGTTTTGTTCCTAACTTTGTCAAGTTTGAAAGTTGATGGTGAACCAAATCGTCACCTTTAGCTTCAATAACAACTCCATTATTCACAAGAATACGGTCGTTATCTGATTTAGCGATATACAAATCAATCATTTTCAGATCCGATCTTCATCCCCCAAAATTCTTCCCATTCACGAACAACGTGTGTAATGTTTTGTTCAGAAGTCCAGAACACACCATCTGTGTTTGCACTCCAAACTTCACCACCAGCACGTAAAATACGTGTTACAAGATTAAACAATAGAATTTGAAGAATGATACGACCTTGAATCATTCCAATTGGATTGTAAATCGGAGTTCCATTCCAGTCAGCATTTCCGGTAGGTTCGTTGGTTGCCAGTTTACTAGCCTCCACCGTAAGTCAAAAGTGCGAAAAATAAGAAAATGAATAACACGATTGACATTTCCCATCTTGAGCCAAATTTTTGCCGAAAGCTACTATTTGTTTTGGCATACTCATAATTTCCAGGGCGTGTATATTTAAGTGGTTCGGCTTCACGGCTGACCTACCACTGAAACTAATTACCTTCTAGTTCCCAAAGGCAATAAAACAATTCAATTAAGCTAATTTGTATTTGTCAGTTGTTGCAATATTTAACGAGGCGTTGAAATCTCTATCTATTTTCACTTGGCAGCTGTTACAATGATATACTCGTTGACTGAGCTTCAATTCCTTTTTGTAACTACTACAATTTGAACAGGTCTTACTCGAAGGATAAAATCTATCCACTAACCGAACGACTATATTTCGTTCTTTTGCCTTCCTAATAAGATGTTCTTTGATAGTGTAAAAGGAGCAATTAGCAATATCTTTTGCAAGATGTTTGTTTCTCATCATTCCTTTCACGTTCAAGTCCTCGATTGCGATATATTGCGGTTGTTTTTTTAACTAATTCAGATACAAATTTTACGAATATGGTTGATACGGATATTCTTTAGTGAACGGTGTATCAGTTTGATTCGTCTTTCTAACTTGATAATATTCTTTGTTTTATTGTTTCTGTTGCATTTATTGATAAGGTACTTTCTAGATACCTTGCGTTGTAGTCGTTTTAGGCGTTTGTTCAGGATACGAACTCGTCTGAAAGTCTTGATATTTGGTATCTTAGTTCCGTCGGAAACCATTGCGAGCGTCTTTATTCCCAGATCAATTCCAATTCCATCAGTATAATCGGGCAAAATTTTCACTTGAGCTTCAACGTCTTCAGTGTAGGGACAAGTACCAGTATTTTTCCATCAAAAGATATGTTCGCAACTTGTTTCTTGCAAGATAAATCAAAAACCTGATCTAGCAGAACCAAAACTTACATTCCCGATAGTTGGTATTTGAAGTCTACCGTTTTTCTTTTTAGGTAAATACGACTAGGGCGTTTGCCATCAGCAGATACATCACATCGTACATTGAAATTAGGTTGAATTTTGTCAACACTCCGAAAGTTCAATTTTCCTTTGTTTTGTTTCCGAATTTTTCACCAATTCCCTAGAAAGAAAAGTGTAGATAAACGATTGGTTGGGTTGATAATACCAAGACCATTTTTTTCTTCATCCTTTTTACAGTTCTTAGTGACAACAACTTTGGCAAGATTGAGATAATCTGATTGATTGATGTGATAAATATCTCTTTCGTGAAATTTTGAGTAATAGGTCTTGTTTCCATTTTTACTCAAGATTTCATCAAACTCACCCTTTATTGTTCCTCTTGTCAATATCAACTAAAAGATTCCAAAAATTACGTGAAACTTTACTATACCACCACGCAAGGCTTTCTTGATCTTTGGTCAATTTTAACCTAATCTTCTGACTTCTCATCACGAGCCACCTTTTGGTTTTTCTTCAATAGTTTTATCTCCTTAATGATTTGATTAAACTATTATATCATAATACGCAATATAATGCAACTTACTTTATCGTGTTATTCAATTTTCAATGTGCTTTTCGTACTTTTGACAGTTTCCGTCAAGGCGCAACCCCTAACAGCCGGGTCGATTCCCGGACACTTCCATTACAGAACGTGCGCAGACTATATGTCAATCTGAACCAATCTAACACAACCTTCACGAGTGTTCAGACCAAATATTTTTCTTCCGTCGTCAGCTTACGGCTTTACTCACCAATAAAATATCGGCTTAGTGTTAATTCACTCCCCCATCAGGGGATAGTCGTTCGAGGTTATCCATATCTCTTTTTGGAGACTTAGGATATTCCTACCGAAACTTACCCTTGTTAATATTGACTTAGCACTAACGTTTTCTAGCAGTCACCATTTTAATTACTAGAAACTAATTAGCTTTTTATTTCAGCTTTACAGCCGTTCACTTTGTGCTAGCTACTAGGTTGTATCAATATCCTGTTTCTTCTTTCTGCTTTCGCTACCATCACGCCTGGACTTTCATCCTACGTTGTGGCAAACAGGCCTTAAGGTATTTCCTCGGTTTTAACTTTTGTAATGATACACACCTCTTACGAGATATGCAGGGCTTTCTAATTGTCATAGTTACTTAAACATAGAAAAATCAAGAAATTTTTCATAAATTTTCTACATTTGCATAAACTGCTAGTTTACCCTTCATTAATTACTGTAATCAATTCTTGAATGTTTTTTTGATTGATGATTCAAGCTCAATTCCAAATTGCGCAATTTGATCTTTCAACTCAAATAAATCCAAAAATCCATCATTATTTGCTTTCTCAATTAGCTTTTTTTAGCTTTTTTTATAGGAAAACTTGTCTTCTTTATAACCTCTATAAATTTTAGCAATTTCTGGACTAAAGATATCCTTTGCTAAAAATAATTTCAGTATAAGCTCCTTCAACATCGTCGTGATGTACATTTTCTTTTCGAACGCAAGTACAATCTAAACGTTTTGTATGGAGCCCGCCGCCAGAAGAAGAGATTTCCAGATTGTTATTAATTGTAAATTTATAACTCGAAACTGAACTTCCTTAAATGATTTTTTTCCGCTTCAAAAATATTACCACCGGAAGCAATAACATCCAGATATTTTTCCATTGCAGATTCCATCTCTTTCTGATATCGAAGGGTTCCTCTTTCCAACCCTCCGGAATAAATTCAAGAACATTGTGACCATTAAATTTCCAATCAAACTTTTTTTATCTTTGTGGTTTTTAAACTGACCATTTCTTGTAATTCCGTCTGTCGCAAGTTGAGCTCCAGTTTTTGAAAAAGATGTTCCTTACCATCTAGATAACGATCAATCATTGCAAAGTGTTGTTTGTATCCAGCAGTGATATAAGGATGTTTAAATACGACTTTCATATTAGATGATCTTGAAAGTGAGTATTTCACTAATTCCATCAATTTGTTTTCATCTAGTTTTTAGAAGTTTTGCAAATAAAGGTTTGGTTCTGCAATCGACAGCCCCATACGGCCAACAACTTCTTCCAAAAGTAGTACCTTGTCGCAAAAGATTGGCAATATCAAAAAAATCCATAAATTTGTTTTTGGTTGGGGTGTCAACTTCAAGGTTTAACTTTCTTAACAAACATTTCTTCGTGTAGCCAGAAAAATTGATTCCTGACTCTTTCCTTGTGAAATTTGGGGTAAGATGTAAGAATCCGAAAACTTACCATTCAAAAATACAACACGTTTGTTATACAAATAAGAATACAAACCTTTAGAATCTAAAAACTTTCCCTCCAAGTTTATAAACTTCAGCTTGTTTAACTTTTCCACCAATAACAGAAACGTACTTCTCATCTGAATCAAGTTCAGTCAATGTTGCAACTGTATGATGTTTCAGTAGAATGATGTCTACAAAAAAACAATTGGTTTGTTAATATCTTTAGCCATAATAGCTACCTTCTTTCTATCTCTAGCTTTGCTAGGAATTTTTTTATTAAATTATAAGAAAAATAAAAAAATAATAGAGGTATAACTCTCTATTATTTTTTTAAAAATTAAAACAACAGATTACTATCCATCTCTTCTAATATTTCAGAAACAATCCGGATAACCCTCTTATTTTTGTTCGGGGTTACATTTTTAATTGAAATATATCTATTAATTTTTTTCATCGAATCATTCTGTAACAATCCAGATTTTTAATTGTTCATCACTTATAAGCCAAATCGGTTTGGTTACCAGATAAAAAAATCTTTAAATTCAAAGCAATCATCAGAAAGTAAAAATTTTTTTGTAAAAATTCTTCAAAAATCTTCCTTTGCTTTTTCGCATAATATTTTAAAATATTTTCATAACCTTCACCACGAGGATCGATTAACATCTGAATTAAATTTTTATTCATCCAGATTGTTGAAAAAATCCTTGGTTGATAGTTTTATATTATGATGACCAACTTTAGAAGAGTATCGTGTGTGATAAAGGGATAGTTTACTATCTGAATCAATATAAAATTCTATTTTTATTAGAACCTAAATTCGAATCTAAATCCAATTGATTAAAGATTGATAGTTTTTTTGTGAGATATTTAGAAATTCTTTTGATAGTTTCTTCTCTATCAAGTTCAACGCTCGGCTTTTGGGTGTTGATGAGATTATTAAAAACATACGCCATTTCAACTTCTAGTTTCTTAATATTTTTTTGTTAAAAACTTATACATTTTTATTAATACCATCAGGAACCCCGGTAATATTTAATTTTGTAATTTTCAATAGATATCTATGATCTCTACTAAATTTACCACCAGGTTTGAAATTAGTTTTTGAGTCAAAAAAACTATAATCAATATCGAAAACTAAATTCTCAGTATCTCATCGTGTTGAATAATGAGGTGTGGATTGTTTGCGAACAAACGAATATCTCTATCCTCACTATTAGTTTTGAATTTTGACTTAATTTCGCACAAAACCTTTTTCATTATCAGGTTGAATTTTACATCATCTCTTAAATCTTCAACAAATTTAGATGTATCAGATTTTGCTAGATTTTTGCAGCATTCATCAAATTAATAAATTGATTGTTATCTTCTTGCTTTGTTTTTATTGTCATTTTTCCTTCTTTCTAAAGTTTTTATTTTTTTAAAAATTATAAGAAAAGAATAGAGGCATAACTCTCTATTCTTGTAATAACTTAAGAACGATATTTCCGAATCTTTTTTTCGTTGTTTCGGATCTTTTTCGTGAGCAATTAATGATTTCAAATATTTAATTTCTCTTAATTCACTAATATCAGTTTCAAGTTTTAAATCATCTAGAATCGCTAAACCGTATTGACCGGATTGGATATCCGACAAATTAAATTGATTTCCATCAATCAACAACTTATTCAAATACTTTTCTGCTTCTTTTTGATTTTTGGAATAATATATCAAAAACTCATCAAATGAATTTCCGTAACGATCGGTCAGCATATTTAAGTAGGCTCTTTTAATAAAAATCTGAACTTTTTATAGATAAAATTAAAGTTATTTTTGAAAATTTTGTGTTGTTAGGGGTGACGGAAGAGTAGACATTCCCCAAATTTCCCTCATTATCAACAAACAATTCAACGTCTCTTTCGTAATGAAAATTACCATTTTTCATCAATATATAAAAAACCGATAATTTCCTTTTTAATCTCTTTTGAAATAAATAAACAGATATCATCTTTGGTGGGTTCATAATTGGGGTTTTGACCCTCTTTTTCCCTTCACAAGTTTATCTTTTTACAATTGTTGAAAAATTCTTTTTCAATTTGAATGCGTTTGTTTAGGGATAAATTCATTTTTTTATTAATATTTTTGTGGAATATCAGAAACAGTTATATTTTTTTGATTTCTACAACATCATATCCTCAAAAATGAGATGCAACAGAATATCCATCTAGATCATAATCACAATCAAACTTAAGATTATTAACAATATCCTCGTGCTCAAGAATCAAGTGATGATTGTTTTGCAAATAAACGAATGTCTTTGTTTTGAGAATCTGACTTTAACAACCCTCTAAAGGCCCTTAGCATACAATCAAGACCATCATTAAAAGGTTTGTTGTTTCTCAACTCATTACAAATTTCATCAACATCTTTATTTGCAAGAGTCCTCATTCTATCCACTAAATTAATAAAATTGTTTTTCAACTTTGGTATTCTTAACCATCAGCACCTTCTTTCTAAAAACTATTACAGTTTATATTTATTTTCTTAAATTATAACAGAACAGACCGACATCAATGTCGGTCTGTTAAAAACTTAAATTAATATAGCTATTCTAACAATAATTCTGTAATAATTTCAGCAAAAACGTTTTTTTATTTTCTTTGGATTCGTTATACAAAAGTTCTTTAATGGCACAAAAATTATTGTTATAACGTAATTCACTTTTTATTTTTATCATTAAAAGTAATCTAATGTCGCTGTTCCAGCCTCCAAATCTTTAAAGGAAAACATATCCTCATCAAGCAAAGTTTTTGCGCTTAATTCTAGAGCTTTTTTTCTAATTTTTATTACAGTAATCCTTTAACAAAAACCTTCTCATCTTCATCGTTAATAAAAGATTTTAAAAATAACTTATTATCTCGAGATAAAAATTATTCCTATCATTAACGCCAATCTTTAAATTTAACAACTCAATGAGATGGTCTTTAAAATTAAAGAGATAAAGATTTATTCTTATCAAGATAAACCAGAGTTGTTTTGAGGGTAGTGTTCCAGAGATTTCTCTGAATGATAAATATGGTCAGTTAAAGACAATTTTTCTTTTAGATACCTAGATAAAGAAGATCTAACCTTATCTTCAGACTTGTATTTTTGACTGAACACGAAATGAAACCGTGAAATACTCCCAATTAGAACTATTAGAGATTTTTCTTAACCTTATCATTAATTTTTGTCCTTAAATTCTTTTCTAATTTTTCTGGAAATATTACAGAAACATACTTACCAACGTCAAAAGTATTGCTTGAGTTTTCAACAATATTAAAATCAAACTTTAAATCTTAACTGACTTCTCATACTCAAAAAATTAATTCTGGATTTTCTGCAAACATCTTTGCAAAATCATCAGTACAATTCAATCTTGCGTACAAATCAGTAAATTCATCATAGATTTTTACAATTTTAGCCTCACCTATTTTGGACAAAAATTTCCTCATCACTCATCTTTGCAATAGTCTTAAGTGACGAATGGAGATCTAAAAATTTCATTACCATTGTTCTTTGAGCTTTTCACAAAAGTACCTTCTTTCTTTTAAATTACTACAAATTGCTAACCAATAACTCTTTTTACCAAAAGGAGTCTATTTTCAGTCTTTTTCTAACCACTCTGGCAAATCATCGCCAGGTTGCCACGAATATTTTTTTCTCTAGCAATGTGAGTTGTAGTTTGTCTCCAAACTCTATATTCTCGGACAACCAACGGACAAAAATCTGTATCAGATAAAAGTGCAAATCATTACAGTTAGATTTTTCTGGGTTGATTTCTTTTTTTCAAAAATTAGGCCAGATAACTTTTAAAAAGTCATAAACTTTTTCCGGAGCAACAGGTTTTGTATTATCTTTCGAACTTTTCATTCTAAAACCTTCTTTCTTTATATATTTTTATTTAATTATAAAGAGAAATTGACTATAAAAATCAACTCTCTTAATCTCTGTGTCTACCTTCTTAGGTAAGGACTTTCTTAGCTTCTTTTTTTGAAGATTTTTTTATTAACTTTAACAAGAAATCATCTTCTGAAATTTTTCCAAAAGTGTAATCAAAGAAATCGTTGTTGATATCCGAGTCGATTGCATTGACTATAAACTGAGGTGTGTTACTCACAACAAACAAATTAAAATCCAAAATAGTAGTTCGATTTTTATTGTTTGTAACAAACAATTTACCATCTGATCAACAGACAACGTAACTCTAACTGTTGTAATATCTGGACGATACCTATAAATTAAAGATGAAACACCCCCCTGGTTGTTAATCATTGATCGAATAGAATCACAAACTCGTTTTCCTTCATCCTGCTCAAAAGGAGAATAATAAAAAGTTCGATCTTCCATAATGAAATTTTTCTTCAATATCATCAAGATTTTTTTGATATCTCGTTGATGTATTCAACAATTTTCAGGGTTTGTATTCTCAGGGAATGTGATCATTATGTTTTTAATTTTATATCCAGGGAACTCCATTTCAAAATCGCTTGATGTTTGCAGATTTTTGGTTCTGATTTGAATCTGAATTTGTCCGATATACCAAGAATTAACTCGTCCTTTTTGGTAATCAACTTCAATTTCCATTTTTTTGATAGTTTCAAGAAATTCAAAAATCAATTCTGGGTTTTCGTGGAACATAATAATTTCATCATCCCCATCTCGACTGTTATCTAATCGAGCACGCTCTTTAGCCTCTTCGAAAACCTCATCGAATTTTTCTAACAGAACCCAAGCGGTTGATTAGAGCCTTGTTCTTCTTAAATTCTTTCAGGAGATCTTGCTCGCTTCTGCTACGTAAAAAAATTCTAGTTTTTCATTAAGTTTAGTCATTTAAAAAACCTTCTTTCTTTTTATATTCTTTTAATTTATTATATCAAAATTCGTGCTCAATAAAAAGAGGGTGCCGCCCCTCAGTTTTTTTATTTATTCATCACTAAAAAGGACATTAATAATGTCCCTTTGTTTTGCTTATAAAACTTCAAAAAATGATATCAAAGTTTTCTTTTTAATTGGGTAAAGTTCTCCGTTTACCCCACGAGCAAGAATATCTTTTTGGAAACAGACTTTCCTTACCCTCAAAGTATCAATTGAAATACAACCTACCTCTTTTTACTGATTCAGTCGTTTGATTTGTTTCTGTTACATAAAAACATACTAAAATGTATATTTTATGACTCTTTCTAAATTATTTTAGAAAAATTTTCTTGCTTCAACCTGTCTGATTTGGTCTTTACACTTCAAAATGTAAAGTCTACTTTCATTTGATATGACAGTCCACAAGCTTAACTTCCCGTGTAACCCACGGTAGTGACAATATTTAAACTGTAGTCAACACAATATATTTTTTTACATTGTCCCAAATTTATAGCAGTGTTATGAACACTATCTTATTCACTACCACAATCAGAACATAGTTTTATTAGATTTCTCAAATGACAGTTTTTCATCAAATTATGTACTACTAAGTGTTCTATAACAATGAGGCTTGGTTTTCACTCTAAAAACTAAAGAACGCAGTGTCATAAACAGATAGCTATATCATTCAATTTAATCATAAATATAGTTTAGCTACATATTGGTATGTTTGTCAACAATTTTTACTCCTGTTTTTATTACTCCTTCAACTTTTCGTATTTTTTTATACAAAAAGAAAACTGAATTAATCAGTTTTTCTTAGGAGTTGCCCTTTAACAACTCTGCAACAATTTCAGCAAAGCGCTCAATTTGTTTCGGATCTTTTTCGTTTTTGATGAAATCTTTGAGACCTAACACATTGTAATTGAATTTAAGTCCCTCTTTCATTTTATTATCAGAAATCAATTCAAGTTTTGCGTTACCCTTTCGAACATCATCAATAGTAAAGGGATCGTCCAAAACTAAAACTTCTGACGCTTTTTATTGCAGATTTGATTATCTTTTCTGCATAAAAATTTTTAACAAAAAGTTTCTTATTAAAATCAAGATTGTTACACAAATAATTAAAGAACAACTCGTTTGATTTTTGAAGAGTATGTTCCAAGAGTGTTTAATCCAACTTTTAAATTTCCGAAGTTAATACATTCTTTTTGTGAACTTATAACTCTTGTCTGTATAAAGTTGACCATCCTTACCAATCAAAAGTGGAATAATTTTTGTGGTTGTCTGAATCCACTGATCCCGGAAAAATAATATTAAAAGGATACAACTCTTTTTAATTTTCTTAAGTAAAAACTTCAATTTCACTTTTTATTGGCTCGCTGAGAAGGGCTTTTTAATATCGTATACACTAATCTCTAATAATTTGCCTTTTTACTTTCGAAAATCTTTCGGAAATTATTGTTTTGATATTAGAATTTGCATTTTGGGGAATGTTGATCTTTAAATTTTTAATTTCGTGAACATAAGAAGGTCTATTGCCTCCAGAACTATTACTGGTTACAAATTGTTCATCAAATGAAATAGTAATTTCACCAATTGCTTTTTCTAGTTCAGAAACTAAATCTAAATTCTCTACAAGCAATTTCCTTCCTTACTATCAACATTTTTGAGATTCAAAAAATAAGAACAATTTTTGATTAGTGTTTTTCAACATCCCCATAAAACACTCGTCACTTTCCAAAATTTTGGCTACATCACTAACAGATTTCTTTGAAAAAGTTTGCAATTGTTTAAAAACATCAATTTTAGGATTATCAATCCCTTTTGAGTTTCTTAACCATTATTTACCTTCTTTCTTTTAATTTATTTTTCTTAAATTATAACAGAAAGAAAAGAAAAATATCAAACAAAAAGCCCCGTTGTTGGGGCTTTTATTTATCTTTAAAATAATATTTGTAAAAGAGTTAGATAATTATTTTTCATTTTCATCCCAATTATCAGAGATAAAACGTCTATCAAACACCCATTCTCTCATATCATAAATAATTGAATTTGAAAAGAATAAAAACATTAAATTCACCTAATGTGGTTTTTATTTAACCTAATAAAATCTAATGTTGATTTTACATTAAATTTTTGCTCAGATGAAAGCTGAAGCATTTTTCTAATAAATCGGTTTTTAAAAAACGTATATATACCGAATAAGAGCATTAATGCTGCTCCATAAAGATGAAAAATTTGGTATGATATAATCAAGTACTGTATCTGTCTTTTCATAATAAGTTGAAAAGATAATGAGTGAAATTAATATGTAATAAATTGGTAGAGGTTGAAAATCCGGATAAACCTCTCTCTTTTTAGCTTGTTTGATATAAGTAAGTTCCCAAAGCACGTTTAAGTAATAAATCCAAATATGATTTCAAATCATAACCATTATACCAAGAAAATGAGTTAATTACCTTTTCTAATTCCAGATCAAAAAACGCTATCAATTTTGTTGATTTGAGGGGAATTTTTAAAATCAGCAACCCCTAAAGATTTGTTCTAAACGAAACCAGCTCTCGTAATATTTCCTCATACTCTTCTACTGTTATAAATTCAGAAAGTTTATTTGCTTCATCAAAAATAAAAGTTTGGTTGAAGGAATAACAGACTTGTAATTCCTGAAATAAATGAGTTTTTATTATTCTTATAAACTTTCATTCTATTTTTCAGGGATAGAAGAAGATGTTTGATCCATATCAGCCAACTCTAAATAAATATTTTGCTTATTTATATTAATAAAAATATGTTTCATCTGTCGCAAATCTTGCGGCAATATTGTCGTGTTTATCAATCAATTTTTTTGAAAAAAATATCATTTATTTGTAAAAATTTTATCCAAAAATGGATAATTCTTTATTTAATTCCATCCAAAAATCCTTTCTTAAAAATTAAAGTCTTTCTTTAATCAAACTAACTCGTTCCAGGTTTGAAATGTCAGATAAAGACTCATTAAGTGTTTCCACTTGACCAATAATCACATTAACTTCTCTTGTCCTTGTATATCCTGTATAAACTAAAGACCTATTTAAAGTGCGTCTTTGGGTCTTATCAACAATCTGAATTACAACTTTAGATTCGCTTCCTTGTGATTTATGGCAAGTGATTGCATAAGCGATATTAATATCATAAATACTATAGCCCGAGTATTCAACGATTCGATTTTCATCAACAGTATCACCCTCGAATGTTACTTCCAAAACCTTTTTACCATTATCTTGTATGAGAATATCTGTAACAACTCCAGTTTCGCCATTAAAGACAAGGTTTTTCATAATCATTCACCATCTGAATAACAGGATCACCAATATAAAAATGCCGAGTTATCTTCTTTTTCTGATTACAACAGGTTCATCTTCGGAATGATCGAACGTTCTTTGAATTTCACGATTGATGTTTAATGTCCCCAATTCTCCCTTTTTCTGAGCAGATAGTATTAAAATATCACTATGTTCAAATCCTAATTTCAAAAAATCTCTTGTAAAATTGATAAGGGCATTAATACCCTCTTGAGTTGATTCAGTTTTTATAAAAATATGAGTCTGATAAACCACCATCTTTTTCTTTTCTCATTGAAAAATAAGCCCCTGACTATCATCATTAAAACAACCAACACCCATTTTCATCAAATGTGCATTACTAACCAATCTTGACCCATCTGCTTGACGAAAAAAACTTTTATTCAAAATTACAGTTTCAACTTTTTGACTCAATCAAATCCCTCAAAATTAAACCTGCACCAACCGATGGCAACTGATTTTTCATCTCCAACAAGCAAAAGATTTGAATTTGGAGATAGTGAACTTAATAGTTGAGAGAATAAATATACGTCTATCATTGAAGATTCATCAACAATAACAAAATGTTCTTCAATTTTTTTGAAGATTTTCTTCACGACCAAAACCTTGTAAATGCAATTTTCTGTGAATTGTTGAAGCCGGGAATCCTAAAACCTCGGACAGTCTTTTTAGCCGCCTTTCCTGTTGGTGCCAACAAAAACAACACTAGAATCTTTTGATTTTTCCTTTTTCTGATAAATAATCAATAAACTCCTTTATCGCCTTAACAGTTGTAGTTTTTCCTGAACCCGGGCCACCAGTCAAGATGGAAATTTTATTATTTGCTAATAAATCAACAGCTTGCTTTTTGGTTTTCTGCCAATTTAAAAACCATACTTGTTTTTCGTAGTGTTCAATAAAAATCGTGAACATCATTCTCAGTGGATTTTGAATAGCTATTCCGATTGAAAGTTTTAATTAATTGAACTATATTTGTTTCAGCTAAGAATGAATTTTGTAAATACAAAAAGGTTTCACCAGATGTTTTTCGATTTTGTTTGATATATCTCACCCTCTTTTTCTAATTCACTCAATAAAAATTGTTAGTTGTGTTTTTGTTAACTTTTGCACTTTGTTCACCAAACACAGACATTCTGTTCCAAAAAATTTTGATCCAAAAACAACTTTTTCTAGTTCTTTTTAGGGGGTAAGCTAATGAACCTGATAATTCAACTTTTAATTTCAAAAAAATATTTAATAGCTGTTCTAAAACGCAAAGGATTGCTTGAAAAAAATCTAACAGACTTGGCAAATCCTTATTTTTCTTTTTTTAATTGGCGATAATAAAAATTATCTGCTGCTCTCAGTTTAATGGACTAACTTCTGCAATAATATAAGGGTTTGATAACAACTCATCATAGGATTTTCCACCATACTTTTCATAAATTTTTTTAACGCAAGACCTTCCCTCAACTGCATTAAATTAAGGACTGTAAATAGTTTGTTTAATACTCCACCATCAACCAAGCGTGATTTCATACATTCCAAAGTTTTGCTTGTAATAGGGATACCCTACTTTTTAACAGATTCTGGGTTTGCCTCCAAAAATTTGAATTGTATCTTCACCAAAAAAATCAAAGATTTTCTCTGCCTTGATTTTACCAATTCCATCAATTTGTGTGCTTAAAAAATCAACAATTTTCAACTTTCGTTCTTGGTGTGTACACATTTGGGGAACTTGTAATTTCACAGAATATCCGTACCGTTTATCATATTTCACAACACCAACACCAATAAAAATATCTCCAATACGAGGGATCCATAAATGAACCCAGAATGGTTGTTCTATTTTGTGGAAATAGAACTCTTTGATTATTCAAGTTACATCTGCTATAACAATTGCAAACGTTTCCTTTTTGAATAAAACTTTTTCAATTTTAAACTTCAATTCAACAGTTTTTATTTTTATTGAAATCTTCAACAAAGATAGCTTTATTGCTATAAACAGCACCTTTCTTAGACATCAAACCCTCCCCTCTATTTCGATTTATCTAAGAATTAGTTTACCAAATAATACAAAACAGTCAACAACAAACAACAAGAAAAATAAAACTATTTTGTATTATTTGGATTCTAGCCTTCCTCTAAAATAATATAAACTATTTATATATATAGTTTATATTATATATATACTATAATAAATATAGTTATACATTATATATACTTAAATAATTAAAGAATAATATATACCCTTTAATAATTAAAGAATAATATATATACTGTATTAATAATAGTATTTTACTTTTTTTCTGTATTAATAACAAACTCCCTCCAGTCGTTTTAAGGATACGAGCTTCGCTCTTGTTGGAATTTCGTCGCCTTCGGCTCCTTTTTGTTGATATACAGATCCTTTTTGAGTTAATATTCGTCTTTTTCCGAACTATAACGATTTTTAAACCAAAAAGGCGTTACTATCTTTTTGAAATTTTTAATTTTTTTATAAAGTTTGAATTTAATCTTTGGTTTTTATCAAACTTGGATATATTCAAATAAAACCAAAAGCGGATTATCGAAGATAATTCGCAATGGTTTTGATATAAGCAAACCATTCATCCCAATATTTAAATAATTTATATATATAAAACTAATTTCCAAACCATTCAGTATTTGTATTGGTTTTGTGCGTTTAAGAGTTTAGTTTCAAGTATTTGCAAATCTATAACTCAATTATTCTAAACTCACTGAGTTAATCCATTATTTTTAAAAACTTTAGTTTAAACTTCCAAATGCTATTCAATTTTCAATGTACAATTTGTGATTTCATTTTTATACTTTTTTTCGTTACGTAACTATTATAACCCCTTTTTACAAGAGCGAAAAAATAAAATTTAAAAATACGAATATTTTTAGGTTATCTTTTGTGTATAGTTCGTTTTTGGTGCGTGCGCTTTTTACATATTTATTAAAGTCTTATTACATCAACTTTTTCAGAATGTAAAAAATAAATACAAAGCACAAACAGCATAGCAAAAATGGAGGTTATAATCGAGTTTTTGAATATAACTTATTGTTGAAATCAATGATAATAACAACCTCGCTACTGATGATGTTTCAGTCTAACATTCCTAGTGTTTCAGCAATCGGTCCCAGTCCTGCCTTTGAAGAAACAAAAAGTTGATGATAGTTCTAAGAAGGACGCAATTATACGTTCAGTCATAAAGCAACTTGATACATTTTTACAATTGACAAAATGATGTTTATAAAAAAACAGACATTGCAGATAAATTGCATAAAAAATTACGCAGATATTGGATACCCTTCTGTGAACAAAGAAAACAAAGAGGGTATTAATGAGGATGGTAAAATTGATTTAAATTCAATCAAAAACCAATAACAGAACCAAGTAAGATTGAACTAGCCGAACAAGTTCGATATTACCAATTCTTTTTCACTAATGGGTTAAAGTATCAAAAATTGATCCAGCACAAGGCGATATTAAAAGACTTTTCGGAAAAAGAAAAACTTAATTTCTTTTGATTATGTAGATTTGATTAATTCAATAAAAGACAACCCCTCCTACTCAAAAGCTGTTAAGGAGAAAAAAATTAACTGAAGTAGAAAATGATTTGCTTGGGGCAATTGAATTACTCTATTATGGCAATACAGATAAAAAGTATGTCTGCAATGCAAGGAATAAAAAGATGTATCTTTGCCATTTTCTTATAACAAATATAGTTACTTGCAGTTGTTAGCAGCATACGAGAAAGATCCAGCTATTAACTCAACTTTAAGTTATTATTCAGAAATAATTGATACTTTAAATACAATCCGTTTATATTCTGCTGGAGTACGTCAAGTTCGTGATGTTCAGATTAAAACTGCTGTTTTTAGCGAATAATTTGAATGAAAAATATAATGATGTTCAGGAAAAAAACTTATTCTACCAGTTGCTAAAAGTTGTAAATAGAAACTTCCAAGAACAAGAAGATCTTAAGGCTGGAGAAAAACTTCCAAAAAGAACAATTAAAACGAGAATTTAATATTAAGGAAGGTAGCTAATTTGAAGAAGTTTTTAATCTCTCTCCTTGTAATAATTGGAGTTTTTAGGTGGAACAGCTTTTAATAGTTGTAGCCCCAAAAAAATAGTAGAACAACAACAAATTAAAAGAAAAGCCAAGTGGCTCCTTATACAATTGAGCGGTATTATGCGTGGGCGAAAGCATACGACGCATTACAAAAATCAAAATGACACATTATATTCGTCCTATCCAGATGAGAAAGAACACCCAGACGAATACACTCGTGCAATACAAAGAGTATCCATATCTTCCAGATATGATTCAAGAATTTAGTATTGTTGTTCAAAAAGAATATTCAAGTAATTACATTTTTCTTAGAAAGAAAAAAAGTGAAATGCAAACATATACTAGTAACTTAATGAAGCAGGTTAAATCTGCAAAAGATGGATATATTTCCGTTGATAATGAGCCGAACGCAAACGACGCAAATGTCCTTGTTGCTCTTGAAAAAATATTACGCATTGTTAGAAAAGTTGAATTTTTCAATAGAAGAATTGACTCAAGAACAAGCAAAAAAACTGGTGCATTAGGTAAATATATTCAGGATAATGTTGGTGAAAAATTGTTTTTCTGATCCAATTGCATACGGGCAAGTTGCACAGAGTTATTTGAAGGCAAATTTGGATAGGTATGCAAATAATTTTTAAAAAAATCGTGAAAAATGACGGCGAATTAACTAACGAACAAGCCAAAAGAAGTTGAAACAATTATGTGGCTCAACAAAGAATAATTTTATATAAATCAAATAGGAGAAAAGGAAAGGTATAACCTTTTTCTTTTTGATATAAAAATAAGTGAAGAAAAATTTTTAGGGAGATTTTGATGAAAAAAACAAAACAAGAATTGATCAATTCTTATTCAGATAAGGATACAAACCATTTAGAACCCTTAAAACATATTTTTTTACAAACCAACAATGTATTTGGGAGCACATCAAATCCTCAACATACAATTGAAGAGGCTTTTGATGAACTCAATTGATGAAGCAAAAATTGGAGTTGCTGAACATATTATCATCACCTTACACTCTGATGAATCATTTTTCAGTACAAGATGATGGTAGAGGTATTCCATACGAGTATTCAGAAAAATATAAGCAACCAACAATTAGGGGCCCTATTCACTCTTCCTAATACAGGAAAAAGCGTTCGCTGGTCACATTGACGGATCCTCTCAGCACGGAGTTGGAATGAAAGCAGTTGTTGCAACTTCTGATTGGTTTTGAAGTGAAATCTTTCCGAAAGGGAAAAAGTCGCTATTGATAGATATGAATTACAAGGGGACAATCCGGGAGTTCCTGTTATTTCACTAAATAAGAGTGGAAATCTCCCACTGATACAGAATGGAGATCCAGAACACGGTACTATTGTGCATTGGAAACCATCACTTGAGGTGTTTGATAAATTGTCCGTTAATAAACGGAGAGTGGAAGAACTAGCTCATCAATTGGCGTATCTAAACCCCGGTTTAAAAATTAACTGTAATTGATGAAGAGCGAAACACAAAAAAGGATTTCTTAGAAATTGGTGGTATTTCTGCATTAGTTGAAGATATAGCAAAGAAATCAGAATCAAAAACTTATCACACCTGTGTATTTATTTTAAAGGTTCTTATGTATTCAACTCATCTAATAAAAAGAACTCAGAACTTGTTATAAAGGCAGATGTGGCTTTTTGCTTGGAGTGATAATAATATAAAAAAACGATTTGCTTTTTCACCAACAATGTCCCAAATCCATTGGGCGGAACACCTGTTGTTGGTGCTCAGAAAGGATTTGTTAAATTAATTAATAAATATGCAAATGATTTGAATATTACTAAGGAAAAACCTTGAGGGGCGTGATGTGATCCCGGGATTGGTGTTAGTTATTTCATTGACACACCCTTCGCCAAAAATTTGATGGTCAGGCCAAAAAGAAATCACATCAAGTGACGCACTTACTGCTCTGTCTACTATTGTTTTTAATGATTCTCAAGTAGTTATTGATAGGAATATTGATGGTATTCGTGATGTGATAAATTTAGCTCTAAAAAAGAGCAACTGAACGAAAAAAACTACAAGAAGATAATTACGAGTTAAAAAAGGCAAGGAAGTTAATCGACTAGTTTTAAAAACTTAGTGATTGTGATGTTAAAGGATACGGTAAAAACTCTGAATTTTTTTATAGTAGAAGGTGATTCTGCCGGTGGATCTATAAAAGAAAGAAAAAGATCCATCATTCCAAGCGATGTTGCCAATTCGTGGTAAAAATTATCAATGTTATAAAAAGCAACTCCAGAAAAAGTCTTTTCAAATAATGAATTTGCTGCAATTTTTAAAGCTCTAGGGTGCGGTATAAATGCAAAAATTTGATATTAAAAATTGAATTATGATAGAATCATTATTGCAACAGACCAGGACGCAGACGGAGCAGCAATCAGTTGCTTAATACTTTCATTAATATTGAAATTTACTCCAGAATTAATCAAACAAGGTCACGTTTATCGAGTTTTAACCCCTTTATTTGTAAATAAATTTAAGAATGGAGATATCCATTACACCTATTCAAGTAAAGAGCAGGACGAATTTCTTTCTAAAGCTAAGAATCGCAAGAATTTACTTAGTACCAATCGAAATAAAAGGTCTTGGTGAACTATTTGATGAAGAAATAGATTCCGCTGTATTAAATCCAGAAACAAGAAGACTGATCCAGTTTCAGATGGATGATGATAATATTGAAGAATGTTATGATATTGTTGAAAAGATGATGGGTTCAAAAAAACAGATGATCGTCAAAGCAATATTTTTGATGAAAAATTGTACCAATAATTTTTAAAAAAGAACCGTACAATAGAATCAGAAATAAAAAAATGAAAAAAACAGAGGAGAGTATTAGTGCTTTTTATTATTACAGAAAATAAAGATATTTTGGAAAAAGACCTTACCTTTTGTAGAAGAATTATCAATTTCTTATTCAAGAACCTTAAAAGGAATTATCTGATTATAGAATTGTGCAATCTGAAGATGTTGTTTTTATTAGCTAATGGTGACACTTTTAGTTCAAACAATAGAAAAATTTCCTGACGGTACAACACTTATTGATTTAGGAAAAAATGGTGGAGCAGAAGAATTAGATATTGCTTATCTATTCATCAAAACTCTTGGCAAACCAAGAATTGGTGCTTATCTACACGATCAATTCAATTTGTTGGGCAAAATAAATAGTAAACACACGACTATTGATACAAAAGATATCAAAAAGAAACTTTAGTTGTGAATGAAAAAGAAATCAACAAGTGATAAAAAGGCAACTAAGTCAGATAAACTCAGTAAAAAAACACAAAGAAAGATATCTCTAAGGATACAAAGACTGAAGAACAAAAATTCTACTGAAGTAAGAATTGAATCTGAAACAGTATCAATTAAAACCAAAACGTGTACATATTGTTGATAAAAAGTTTAGATGGGGTTCAAGAAACACTTATTTCCGAAGGAGTTCCCGAGAGGCTACTCGTGATGTTGAAGTTACTTATAAAAAAATGGTGTTCCAGTAAGTAAAAAGTTCGCAGAGAAACCTTTAAAAATTACTGTTAGAACCAAAAACCAATTCGATATGTTGTATCTGAAGAAAAAGATCGTATGGTTCCAGCAAACCAAAAATTATCTTCACAAACCACATTCGTTGGTGAAAAAAACAACAAGCAAACCTAAAAATTGGGTTCTTCAATCGCTAAAGAAGAAAAACAAAACAAAAACGATGACTCCGATTTCAAAGTTAATAGCAATCCTATGTTTGTTGATGAAAAAGTGGAGGAAACCTTACCAACATTTGTATCTGATTTTTGGTGTAAGTAGCCAAACACCAAACTTCGTTAGTGATGAAAGTGAAACTCTAAAAATAAAGAAGACAATAAACCTAATTTTATTGATAGTGACAATTCATTTGATGGATTACCAACGTTCGAGGATGAGGATGAGGTCCCATCTATGTTTAGAAAGCAATTAGGAGGTGATATAATTTGAGTTCTAACGAAAAATAAAGCTTTTTATCAAAAACTCTACCTTTTTGGTTGATTGAAAAATGAACCTAGAAAGGAAGATTATTACTTCAAAGCTTTTTATTTCAAGATATTGTGAGAATGAATTTTTCCAATCCCTGGAGTTGTTGAAGAAGGGGAAATGTTGCTGTAATTGATACAGATGGTGGGCAAGCAATTGTTCGGCCAAAAGAATTTTCTGTTACAAAAAAATTGGATCATCGTATTTTGGGTAAGGTTCGATCAGGATATTTTGCAAAAATTATTAATGTTGAATATGATGATGGAACAAGTGAAAATTGCAGTTTTTAGTACAAAAGAGTATGAACGCCGATCAAGAGAAAAAACTGATTTCTGAGTTAATCGAAAAAGAAGTTGTTGTTGCAGAAGTGATTGGGTTTACGGACTATTCTGTCATTCTATTTTTGGAAAGGCATTCGTTTAGAACTTTTCAACAAAGATATTGTTGGAAAGGGTAGTTCTTTAGACGTAAATCTTTTTAGTTAATCTAGGGGATCATCTTCCAGTAAAAACTTAAAAAGGTTGCTAAAAATGGAAAAATTGAGTTCAAGTTGTAGCTGTCAACAAACTTAACGACCCTATTTACACAAAAGAATTTAACGAGATCTGAAATTAAAGTGGACGATGAATTTACTGGGTGTAGTTACAGAACGTAACGAGCAAGAAATTAAAGTTAAGGTCGGACGTAATTCCGGTGAGGATGGAAGAAGTAAATATGAAATAATTGTCAGAACAAAACATCCACACCCTGCAATTAAAGGTCAGGTTTTTGAAAGACCAGATTGTGAGAGTTAAAATCAAAAATATATTCAAAAATGAAAAAGAAAAATAAAGTAATTATTTCTGGATATATTGTATCAGTATTTTCTCATTATATTGATGACGCTATTATTCAATTTCGTTCAGATGTTGATTTCGAATTGAATAGAATCCAAAGTTTAGAAAAAGATCAAATTAGTTTAGAAAGAGAGGCATAATTTGGCTATTAAAAACATCTGATATCAATCTTGATTATTTTAAGATCAAAGATAACCTACACCAAACTTTTTAAAAACCCAAACTTTTCATTTCGTTCTGTTGCTAACGTAGATATTGCTAGAAAAAAATGCAGGATGGAAAAATCAGTCGTGATGTTGTTGAGTTGATTAAATTTGTTTTTCAGGTTCGATTCGCACACACGATCAAATTTCTCGTGGTATTGGAAAAAGAAGTTTCAGAAAAACAATTGAAGAGCTTGTTCGTTTGAAGTATTTAAACGTATTTACACTTGGTGAGTTCAAGGAAAGAACATTACGCTGCAAAAGATAGTGATATGAAGTTCTACGTGCTTGATTTCGCTGGTATTTATGTTTTTGAATTATGAAGGTGTTGATACATCAAACTGGAGATATACTGATTCTTTCAAATCATCAAGAGTTGTTCGAAAACAACCTTATTCAAGGGAAGTTATTATTGCCTTCAGAAACTTAAATAGATTGCGAGTGAGAGAGTATAAAGAAAATCCTGAGTTTCGTATTGGTCAAACTGCAGTTAATACAGATTTTAGTTTTTCTTTAGCTCAACCAGAAGAGGGTTCTTTACCTATCAACTTTATTGGATTTATTTCTGAAAAACGGGTATGAAGATTTGAACTTGTCTGACAGACTACGAAAAAAGTTAATAGTGTTTTTAATGAGACGAAAGCCGGGTTGAAATATTACCCTCTTGGTCAACAAACACTACCTATCCTTCTTGTTGTGGCTCAAACATCAACCGATTTGTCACACATTAAAACGAACAGCTGAGGTTGTTGGAAGAACAACTGATTATGCTGGTTCTCAGTGCATTATCGTTGGATATGATGAACTTGTAATGAAAAGGATTTGCTGGTAGTCGATTATTCGTTTTCCGCACAAACGAAGATACAAATACTGGAATTAAAAAAATGTTGAGGTCGGTATGGCTTCAAATACATTTCCTTCTTTAAAAACACCTATTTCTTTTAGGTGTTTTTTCTTTTTTCTAACCTAAAATAGAAAAAAAGAAACTGTAAAAGGAGTATTTTAAATTGCAAGAATTAAAAAGAGCGTGGAAATGACAATTTTAATATTTTTGGTTTTCACCCCGACAACTTTAAATTAATGGTTAGTCGTGGATTTATTAAAGAAATTGGTAATATTACATTTTTATTTGATAAATATACAAATCTTTGGTATTTTAGTTAATTCTAACTTCCATTGTGTATCTATACCAACAAATGTTAGAAGTCATAAATTGTAGGCATATTTTTAGAACAAAGAAAAAGTTGTTTGATGATCAGTAAATTCTCAACTAAACCAGCAGAAAATGTCATTGAATTATCAGATGATCAAGTTTATCATATTGCAGAGCAAATAATGATGTCAGACTATTCTTTTTAAGGATGTTTATAATTTATTAAAAGATCAATTAAATTTGGGAGAATATACTTTACCAGATAAGAATGAGGATGGTTAATGAAAGAGGAAAATAAAAACAACAAAGTTGAACAAAAAGATAATTCTGACAAAGGAATTAAGAAGTTTAAAGACAAAAAGTGCAAACTTTATCAAAAACAGCAAAAAGGTAAGATTGTTTTTAGGGTGTTAGTTTGACAAGTGTTATTTTAGGTGGTGTGTTTTTATACAACCATTACGAAAATACAAAACCAATCGGAACAGAAGATACTGTTGTTACATCCAAAGAAAAAGATGTTGATAAACGTGGTCGTGATTTGAGAGCCAAAGAGGTTTTAGCTACTCAAGTAGATGGGAGTAAATCTAATGATAGAGGATTTAAATATCTTTTTGAATCAGCAATTGCTGTAGCGATTGAATCTATTAATCATAAAAGTGAATTTATTGGGTCTTCCAATTTTATAAAAATATGATAACATTATTAACAACGAAGGATATTAGTGATGTTAATTCTGCCGCAGCATTGTATGCTCGAAATGCTTCTAATTATAAATTCACAAACGATGATAATTTAATAGCTGCCGGAATAGGTAGAGATACAACACTTTTTATAGCTATCTAAAGGATACAGAAGGTGTATCAACTTCTGGACGGGTTGAGATTTAGAAACGGCGGTTTGCAACAAAATTTAAAAATAGAATTGCAACTCCATATTCTGCAATCGCAATAGCCAGCAACCTTTCCGCTTCCGGATTAGAGGCTTTAGTTGAAGATGACGTTTCTAATGCTATACTTGGTCAATCTCAATATATTGGTTCAAAACAATTTAAAAATTATGATGATGTTGTTCAAAATTCAACTAAAATAGATGTTGAAAACAACATACAAAAATGTAACACTATGACGCTTGGAACTCAAAGAAAAATATAAATTCTGTTTATGAAGTCTATTTGAAGGATTTGGATTACGATCGTGATGTGATTGGTATTGTATCTGAAGACCAAAACGGAAGACTTAGTGTATTTGGTATTTATTACAAACAGAGTTATGCTACAGATCAACGTGTTGAGACCTGTTAGAGAATTTGAAATTCTGGTGTAGATACTGGAAGTGCAACAGAAAAAGATATCAACTGGAATACCTTCAGAGAATTTGTTAATTAAGATAGGAGTTTTTGTGAAAAATAATAAAAATAAATCAAGAATATTTGTATAATAAGGCAAAAGCTGTTATACGAGCAATTCAATTTGGAAAAGTGACTGCTTATCGTGTTGGTATTGAAACTGGAGTAAATGTGATGAGTATTCAGAATGTTTCTGAACGACGGGCTAAATTGCAAAATTTATCTTTACAACTGCTCTGGGATTATTACAGTATTATGAGGATCATCCTGAATTATTTTCAGAAGAATAAAAATATATGTTTAATTTTATATTTTGGGGATTATGGGAGACCACAATCTCTTGTTTGTATTCCTTATTGAGAGTTGTGTTTTGTTGATCAAAAGTAAAGAGTTGTCACTTTTTCTGTAAATATAAATAGAATTATTGCCGGTTTTTGTGGTAGGGGCAATCTTTATTCTTGTTATTATTATCAAGATATGAAAATAAGAATATTTTTATTTGAAATAATAATATTTTTATTGTTGTTGTTGTATTTCGTGCTTATATTTATTGAAGATTTTAAAACTGAAAAAATAACACCTGGAAAAATAATTGAAACAATTGTTTTGGTTATTTTGATAGGTTTTGTTATTTTTGAAAATCAGTTCAATATTTAATATTTTTATAGAGGTATTTGTTTTTGAAAAATTTTTAAATTTAAAAACCAAAGGAAAAAGAATAGTATTATTTTTGGGGTTTGCTCTACATTATCAGAAACGTTCGGTTGGGGACTTGATGTTGTTCGATTAGGATTTATATTTACATTTTTGTAAATAGTTCTATTATTTATCTGTACTTAGCCTTAGCTGTATTTATTGCAGTTTTTGACACGATTGATGAAGCTGTCAGCGAATCAGATTCTGATATTGTTACAGACAAAATAGATCCAGAAAAGGTTAAAGAAGCTGAGTTATTTCAGAGGAAGATGTAAAACCAGAAACAAAAAAATGACGCTGAATAGTTTTTATATAAAATAAAAACGCCTAAGTGCGTTTTTAGTTGATTTTTCTTATAAATATTGTTATAATGTTTATATAAAAATATAAAAATTGAAAAGGAATGTAAAAGATATGATGGAAGGATTATTTGGTTTTCCAGAAGCAGAATGCAAAAAGGGTAAGATTAAAGTACCAGAAAAAATGAACGGTTTTTGAAGCAGCCACTGCTATCTGGGGAGGGTACGCCTGTCATTGCTCTAAGTGCCGAAAAGAACGTGGAGAAAAATATAAAAAACCACTTGACTTAATTATGAAAAAGAGTTATAATTAGAGAGTAGACAAGTAAAAAGACTACGAAATTTAAAAAACTATTTAAGAAACGAGGACAAATAATTTGGCTAATAAAAACTACATTTGTATCACTTCAAGACTTTTGGAACACCTTACAATTCTACTAAACGTGGACAAGAGGTTCGTAGCTCATTTCCGTGGATTCCTAGCAGGGGATAGCGAAATTTCTCAAGCGAAAAACTCTTGGGTTGTTCGTAACTTTGTAAATATTGCTAATTCTGTTGACGCAATTAATGACGCATTGGGAACGGATTTTGCTGAAAAATGAAGAATATGGAACTGTTCCTGCAAACCTATCTCTCTTCTTTAACACAGAAGAAGAAGCTAAGTCTGTATGTGAAAAATGGTAAAAGGTGCAAACATTGATACACCAGTTGTACTCTATTCTCGTGAGTATAACGGTAAGTTGTATCTTGAACTTCGTGGGGCACGTGAATACATTGGTGAACCAAAAAAATAGTGAGAGCGCAGACGCTCCACTTCGTAAATCGGATGTAGCAAAAAGGGTAGCGATGAAGGAAAAATCACTTGATATTTCTGACGACGATCTACCATTCTAATAAATAAGTGAACCCTAAACAGGGTTCTTTTTTTATTTTCTGTTATAATGGAAAATTTTAAAAAATGTCTATTACAACGGAAAAACAATAAATATAAAAATTAGAAAAATGATATTTATTTTTTTACGTTAAAATAGGATAAGATATCAAAAAAAGGAGAATGAATATTGGAAGTTTTATCAGAAGATTTATTTAGACGGAGAAACGGTAAAAGTTCTGTTAGACGAACTGGTTACAATATCCCACAAGAGCAAAAACAAGAATCTGTTAGTAATTGGAATGACTTCTTTTACTGTATTATTTAGAGGAAAAACAATTAGTAGTGTTGAAAAATTCTCGTGTGTATGTAAAAGAACACTTCTATTCGCTCATAGTCAAAACAAAACTGGTGTTGAATTAGCACTTCCTTACCAATTTGGTTTTGATTGTAATGGTGAACGTTGGTTTTGGTGTATTATTTGATATTGGAAGAGAGCAGGATGATTGGAAGTTTTTGTTATTTAAGCCAGATCGACATTCATACATCTTGTATCTATCCGGTATGATTGAATTATTGCAATTGTTTCAAACAACAAATGATTTTTATTTGTTTAGACCAGAAGTGATGGCTAATGAAGGTGTTTTTGCTGCACCCTGGTTGATTTAACAGAGAAATGTTGCCAGAAAGAGGTACATTTTATAACCACCATATTATCTTTGACAAGAATGATTTGTTTTTGGGTGGTAATACAGCGGATGTTGATAATATTATTGAATATGCAAAACGTGGTGAATTTTATTAAAAAGGAGGTGTCTTTTTGCCTGAAGTAAATGCAGAGAAAAAGAAACAAAAATAGTGAAAAATAATAATAAAGAATTTTTAAATAAATTTGCCTTCGATATTACAGCAAGGTATAGAAATGCAGATGATTTTTCTCCAATATTAGAGAGAGATAGTGAAACTCGTGATCTCCTTTTCAATTATTGTGCAAAAATTTAAAAATAACTGTATTTTTGGTAGGTGAAGCTGGTACTGGTAAAACTGCAATTGTTGAAGGTCTTGCTCAATCTTTTAGCTTTGGGAATTGTTCCACCCTCTCTTAAAGGCTTTTCCTTGTGGGAGCTTGATATTCCAAGTTTGTCTAGTAAGGATGAGAGTGACGGTGGTTATCGTTATCGTGTATTATTGAGGAAGTTGAGCAAGATGGAAAGATAATTCTTTTGTTGACGAAACTCACGTTATTTTGAATAAGAAAAGTGAATTAGATGTTGGTGATTTATTAAAACCGGCTTTGGCTCGTGGTAAACTTCGAATGATTGGATCCACAACGGATATTGAGTATCATACGTATATCGAGAGAGACAAGGCGCTAGTTCGACGATTTCAACGGGTTACTGTAAACGAACTGAAGAGAGGATTCAACAATACGAATTTTTGAAAGTCTAGAAAAAGAAGTTTGGAAGTATTTCACGGGGTAAACTAACAGTTTATGTAAATATGGAAAAATTAATGAAAAATTTTCTTGATTTTTCTATATTAAGTAACGATGACATTTAGAAAGCCCTGCACATCTTGTGAGAGGTGTGTATCACTACAAAAGTTAAACCGAGGAAATACCTTAAAGCCTGTTTGCCACAACGTAGGGATGAAAGTCCAAGCGTGATGGTAGCGAAAAGCAGAAAGAAGAAAACAGGATATTGATACAGCCTAGTAGCTTACACAAAAGTGGACGGTTGTAAAGCTGAAATAAAAACTAATTAGTGTCTAGTAAATAAAAATAGTGACTGCTAGAAAACGTTAGTGCTAAGTCAATACGAACAAGGGTAAGTTTCGGTAGGAATGTCCTAAGTCTCAAGAGAGATACGGATAACCTCCAACGACTCATCCCCTGATGGGGAGTAAAGCCGCAAGCTGATGGTGGAAGAAAAAAATATTTGGTCTGACTACTCGTAAAAGTTGTGTTAGAGTGGCCCAGATTGACATATAGTCTGCGCACGTTCCGTAATAGAAGTGTCTAGGAACCGACCTAGCTGTTAAGGGTTGCGCCTTTAATGGAAAACTGTCAAAAGTACGAAAAGCATATTGAAAATTGAATAACACGAAAAAATAAGTTGCATTATATTAAATAATATGATACAATGGTTTTATCAAATAATTAAGGAGATAAAACTATGGCAGGAAGACCAAAAATCAAAAAGGGTGTTATAGGTACATACAGCTTTTAAAATCTATCCAGATGACAAAGCAAGGGTACAAGCTATGGCAGATAAATTAGATATAAGTTTGTCATCGTATATTAACAAAGCTGTTTTTGGAAAAGGTAGAACGGGATGAGAAGTCAGAAAATTAGACTAAAACTAACCAAAGATCAAGAGTGTCTTGCTTGGTGGTATGGTAAAGTTTCACGTAATTTCTGGAATCTTTTGGTTGATATTGACAAGCGAAACAACAAGGGTGAGTTTGATGAGATTTTTGAACAAAAAAACGGAAACAACACCTATTACTCAAAATTTCACAATAGAGATATTTACAGTCTCAATCAATCTGATTATCTCAACCTTTGCTAAGATTATTGTTGCTAAGAACTATGAGAAAGATAGTGATAATTGGTCTTGGTATTATCAATCCAATCAGTCGTTTATCTATAGTTTTCTTTCCAGGGAATTGGTGAAAATTGAAAACGAAATAAAGGTAAATTGAACTTTAGGAATATTGATAAAAATTCAACCGAATTTCAATGTAACCTGTTGTGTATCTAGTAACAAAACGCCCTAGTCGTATTTACCTTTAAAAGATAGATGGTAAACTCCAAATACCAACTATTGGAGATGTAGAATTTGGTTCTATTAGAACTGGTTTTGATCTATCTTGCAAGAAACAAATTGCAATATCTCTTTTGATGGGAAATATTGGTACTTGTCTTATACTGAAGATGTTGAAACTTCAGCCGGGAATTTACCGTATTATACAGATGGAATTGGGATTGATTTGGGTATTAAAACACTTGTAACAGTATCTGATGGGACTAAAAATTCGAACATCAAGACTTTCAGGCGAGTTCGTATTCTGAATAAACGCTTAAAACGACTACAACGAAAAGTATCTTGTAAATATCGTATCAATAAATGCAACAAACACAATAAAACAAAAAAACATTATCAAGCTAGAAAGACAGATAAAGTTGATACACTGTTCTACTGAGAAATATTCGTATCAACCACATTCGTAAATTTGTCTCAGAATTGGTTAAAAACAACCGAAATATATCGCAATCGAGGATTTGAATGTAAAAGGAATGATGAAGAACAAACATCTTGCAAAAAGATATTGCTAATTGCTCTTTTTACACTATCAGAGAACATCTTATTAGGAAGGCAACTGAACGCTGCATAGCTGTTAGGGTTGGTAAATAGATTTTTACCCATCCAGTAAGACCTGTTCAAATTGTGGTAGTTACAAAAGGATTTGAAACTCACTCAACGAGTATATCATTGTAATAACTGCAAAAGAAAAATAGATAGAGATTTTAACGCCTCGTTGAATATTGCAAAAACTGACAAATACGTATTAGCTTAATTAACTTGTTTTATTACCTTTGAAAACTAGAGGAAATTAGTTTTAGTGGTAGGTCAGCCGTAAAGCCGAACCACTTAAATCTATACGCCCTGAAAATTATGAGTATATCAAACAAATAGTAGCTTTGGCGAATTTTGGCTCAAGATAGAATGTCAATCGTGTTATTCATTTTCTGATTTTTCGCATTTTTTTGACTGACGGTTACTGTAACAAATGAAGCCATTGAATCTTCTGTTGATTTAGGGATTAGATATATGCCTAGCAGACGAAATCCAGACAAATCAATTGATATCCTGGACAAAGCCTGTGCTATGACAAGGCTAGAAATTGACGCAATGCCAAAAAGAGTTGGTTATGTTACAAAAGGTGAAATCTTTGTATTAGAAAAAAAGATTTCGAGATGAAACTGACTCAGATAAAAAGGAAGATCTTAAAAAAAGAATTAGATTTTAAGAGACCGTTCTTTAAAAACAATTGGAAGATTGGAACACTCAAAAAGGAGCCCTTGAATTTATTAGAAAACGTCTTCAATTATTGCAGTTGGAAAAATCAATTAGCAACAGAAGAAAGCAGAGGTGAATCTGCTGATCAGTCAAAAATTGGACAACTTCTAAAAAAAGATAGATGAATTTGAATTAGACCTAAAAATGTAAAGATATCTATTACAATCAACCTAATTTGATGATTCAAGATGTTGTGGATTCGGGTCAAGTACAAAAACAATCGAAACAACAACTGGCATTCCTGTATCTGAAATTGGTAAAAGTGAAATTGAACGTTTACGTTCTATGAGTGATAGACTTTCAAACGGGTTATTGGTCAAAAACACGCAATTGAAGCTGTTACTTATGCGATTAAACGCTCAAGGCTTGGGATTTTCAAATCCAAAAACAACCAATTGGATCATTCTATATTTCTGGGACCATCAGGTGTAGGGAAAGGCACTTAGAGCGTCAGAGTTGATTCCTACTCCGGATAGAGGTTTTGTTCCTTTATCTAAATTGAAAGTTGGAGATAAAGTGTTTGATAGAGAAGGTAAACCAACAACAATCAAAGGCGTATTCCCTCAAGGAATTAGGGATTTCTATTCTGTAGCTCTTTCAGATGGAAGGAAATTACCTGCGGACAAAGAACACATTTTAGTATTGTGAGAGACAAGAAAAATATTGTAAAAGAATTTGAAAATCTAACCGTTGCTCAAATGCTAGAAGAATTAGCTGAAAATCCAGAAAGAAGATTCTTTTTACCTAACAACAAACCGGTTTGTTTCGATACTGGAATACTTTCAGATGTTGAATCTTTATATTTTGCAGTTGAAGTAGAACAGAACATATTACAAAAAGCCTTAAAAACAACAAGTTTAGAACAACGAAGAGATATTATACGTGGTGCTTTCGATCACTACGGTGCATTTTGATAAAAATAATAAAGAAAAATTATTATTTGTAGAAGGAGAAAAGAACAACTCGTTACAGATGTTCGTGAAATATTATACTCACTTGGAATCGGTTCTAAACGGTTGGATTTATTCACATTAGAAATAATGTATGAATCAAGAGATCAAGCATTCGATCTTTTTGGCAAGAAAGCCAAAAAGATCAGGTATACATAAATATCCCTAAATTTCTCCTTATAAGGATGAAATTGATTTTTGTTGAAATTGTGGCTCTGACTCCTGAAATAAATTCAGAAGAGGCTATATGTATATTAGTTGATAACGAAGAGCATTTGTTCCTAGCTGGCACAAATTATGTTGTAACTACAATACAGAACTTGTTAAAAGCTATTGCAGAAGTTATGTTTGGTGATGAAAAATGCAATGAAACGTTTTTGATTGTGGTGAACTACAAGCCCCATCATCTGTTGCACGATTGATTGGTTCACCTCGGGAGAATCAAACGATTTGGATTCTGGTGGTGAAATGACAGAGTTTGTTAAAAACACCCATATTCAGTTTTATTGTTTGATGAATGTGAAAGAGGATTCCCTGGAATATGGGACACATTATTATCCGTATTAGATGAGGGTGAGGGTTGCAGACGCACGTGGTGAGATTGTTAATTTTAGAAATACAATTATCATCTTAACATCCAATATTGCTTCTCAAACCATCTTACGGAATGGTGATCCTGAAACGGGCGAAATTCCTAAAAATATAATGGAACAAATTATTTCTCAATTAAAAACCACGATCCTGAACGTGGTGGAAAGGGATTTAGACCCGAGTTTGTAAACCGATTGAGTAGCATTGTGACATTCTACAAGTTGCAACGTAATCAATTGGAAAAATTGCCAATTTAAAACTTCGATCATTAACTAAACGATTAAAAAGAGTCAAGAAATATTAGCCTTGTGTTTTTCTAAAAAAAGTTCACGAAGTATTTCGTGAACGTGAAGAAACCTCAACTAGACGTTGCTTGGTTGTTGACTAGTTCTTGGTATTTATCTAACCAAAAACCTAGACTTAGGTGGTCGTCCAGTTGAACGAAATATTGTCTCTGAAATTGAAAACAAATTGACTGATTTGTTATTAGAGGAAGCCGTTCCAGACGGAAGTTTTATTTACGTAGAGGCCGGATATGGTTCAGGATTGAAGTATTATAAGGATCGAGAGGGGAATACAAGACCAGTATCACCTGAAAATTTTTAATGAGGAAAATTTCCGAATCAGATTATCGTATACTAGAAAAAGATGATCCAGTAGCACATCTTTTTGATAAAAATTAATTTTTAAAAACTGTTGACAAGTTGAAAAATATTATGATAGACTTATTATTGTCAAACGGAAAAATTGATAATTGCATTTTTAAATTTTTATAGCTTGCATTATTTTGAAGGGTTTGCCTCAGGGTTATATTGCTATATAATAGTATATGGTTATATGGCAACCCTTCGTTTTTGGAGAGGTACTCAAGTGGTTAAGAGGTGTGCCTGGAAAGCACATAGTCGGCAGAGATGTCGTGCGTAGGTTCGATCCCTATTCTCTCCGTTTAGTGGTAGGTCAGCCGTGAAGCCGAACCACTTTAATCTATACGCCCTGAAAATTATGAGTACGTCAAACAAATAGTAGCTTCGGCAAATTTTGGCTCAAGATGGGAATGTCAATTTTGACTGACGGTAAAATCCTATTCTCTTCGTAGTTTAAAAAATCGTGAATACGCGGTTGAAATATGAAGATTTATCACTGTTTTAAATGTGGTATAATATATAATATCCTTGAAATTTATTGGTTGAGATGTAATTGAAATTCGTCTTCAATTACTTGGTGACAGTTCCTTTTGGACGAATCGATAGAGGTTATATTAGAGTAGCCGTAGGGAACATCGTGAGGATCATACCCACAAGAATTTCAGGTTTAATTTTGGCGTTCGTGGCGAAAAACGGAAAAACGCAGCGGACTGTGAATCCGTCTATTGCAGGTTCGAGTCCTGTCGATCGCCTTGTTTTTAAAAAGATGTATAATATTATATACAAGCACTCTTAGCTCAATAGGATAGAGCGTTCGGCTACGAACCGAAAGGTTATGGGTTCAATTCCTTCAGGGTGCGTTTAATCTCAGATAGCCAAGTTGGTAAGGCACTGGACTTTGAATCCAGTAACGCACAGGTTCGAACCCTGTTCTGAGAATTACTGTCTTGCATTTAATAAAAAAATGTGCTATAATAGTAAAAGAATATTTTGGAAGCGTAGTGAAGCTGGTTAAACACGGCGGGCTGTAACCCCGCTCTCTTTCGAGTTCGTAGGTTCGAATCCTACCGCTTCCATTCTTATATTAATGAGGGATAGCTCAATGGTGGAGCGTCCGGCTGTTAACCGGAAGGCTGTGGGTTCGACCCCACTCTCTCAGTACCCTGGCTGGTGGAATGGCAGACACACAGAGTTTAAGCCTCTGCGATATTTTTCGTGCAGGTTCAAGTCCTGCGCTGGGGATAGGAGGCTGGATGTCAGCTCACGTTAACTATTCAATCTAAAAGGGTTGGAGTTGCTGATATTTTTCTTCCTAACGATTGTATAAAAATGATAACGCTGTGACGACAGCGATCTGCGTCAGTTAGTTTAATGGTAAAACCTCAGTCTTCCAAACTGATGACACGGGTTCGACTCCCGTACTGCGCTTCATTGTTGATGATTGATTTTTGTTTTCTCGTGCGAACGAGACTATCTAGTGAGAGCTGATCATCCTCACCCTTTTTACTGGAACTGTAAAAGTTCAACTCAGCTGAAATAGTTTCAGTAGGGACTATCAACCCCGAAGTTACGTGATTGTTTCAGTTGCGACTACGTGCCCAAGATCGTCAATAATGAAAGGTTGTTTTCTCGTGAAAGCGGTTTGTCTAGTGAGCCCTGATCACGCTCACTCCCGTACAACTTATCATCGTGGGAAAGCACTGCATTCTTTAGGTTTTTGAGTGAAAACCAAGCTCTATTGTCGAAGAAGATTTAACGAGTGCTCAATTTGATGAAAGCTGTCTTGACTACAGTTTAAATATTGTCACTACCGTGGGTTACACGGGAAGTTAAAGCTGTGGACTGTCTATATCAAATGAGGTAGACATTACATTTTTAAAGTGTGAAGAACAAAATCAGACAGGTTGAAGCAAGAAGAATTTCTAAAAATAATTTAGAAAGAGTCATAAAATATACTAAAAGTATATTTTTATGTAACAACAATACTCAAGTGGTTAAAAATATCACTTGCTCCGTCTGGGATATGTTCGATTAGAAGAACAGACTTTAATTATTAAAGTTGTGGTCTTACCCTCTATCTTAATTCCAGAAATATACTAGTTGAATGGTTCGCCCATAGGTTCTGGGATTGGCGCACAGGAAGTTGGGTTTTCCGTGCAATATGCCAATAAATTGGTTGGTGGTTGAGAGTGAGACCGAATCCCAAATAAAACCACCCTTAATGGATAGGTATGCAAGCGGTCAAAAGCAGGCTGTTTTGAAAGCAGTTCAGTGGCCCCAAAAGTCGCCCGTGGGTTCGAATCCCACCTATCCTTTAGAAATTTCTATTTATATATCCAAAACCTTGTTCTATAATTAACAAGGAAAGAAAAATATATAAATAGTGAGAAATTTTAAATTTGAAAACGTTTTATCGCTTCTTTAGTCAGCAGTTATTTCTTTGATTGGTTTTGCTTCAACTGTTTCAGCAGATGAAGGTGAGGTTATGGGGATCTCATTTACCACCAGTTCGTACCTATTCAAAACCTAAAGTTGAGGAAAAACCTCTTTATGCTGAAGATAATCAAGCAATGGGTAACACTCACGATCCAATCTTGAGTACATACAAACGTCAGTATCCTTACCATTATGATTATTATCAAAATCCTATTTATTACGGATATTATGATGACTACGGATATTGGCACAATTATACTGATGATTGGGGTTATCCTATGTACTAGTATAATGGTGGTTTTTACTACTATTAATTTAAAATGAATTTGGGGTGTGGTTTCATACCCACCTAATATTTTTATAAAAACTGTTGACAAAGTTTTTAAAAATGATGTATAATAGTTAATAGTTAGATTACACGGGGATAGAGCAGTTTGGTCAGCTCGTTGGACTCATTCTCCAAAGGTCGTAGGTTCGAATCCTACTCCCCGAATACACCAAGGGGCATAATTCCACGTAGCAAGTGGTGCCTGGGTTATCTTGTTAAGACCTGCAATTGTGGTATAGGGATACCTGTACTATTATTGTTCCAGAGTGGAGATCAGTGAAATGGTTCAGGCTAAGATAATTTTGCGAGACGGTGCGAAAAACAAAGGTGCTCTGCGAATCGTCGCAACAAGTGTCGGTGAACGGGATTCGTCCTATAGCCGGCCACAACAGTGAATCTAAGGTGACGCTTAGGGAACCAAAGTTGTGTGTCAAATAATGCGAAAAGGCGTAGTTGATGTTATGGGTGACATAACTATAAGATTTTCGGAGGCACTCAGGCAAAATCTACGTTTGAAGATAACGTACATATCATATTTGGCGATAAAACTTATGTGGTGCTTGTTTGAGTTGGGGTTGTCAATACCGCCCATACTTTAAAAAAGGCTAGGTCAACCGGAGTTGCAAACCGGGGCCATTCCTAGTCAGTATGTAACCTTAATAGTTTGCAGTGCTAAGTCAGTAGGAAAAACATCCTGGTGTTTAACGGGTGGTAGCTCAGTTGGTAGAGCAGGGAGTTGAAGATCCCTGTGTCGTAGGTTCAAATCCTACCCGCCCGGTTGCCCACAACCATTCTTTCCTTCTTTTGGTTGCTGGGTTTCTGGTGGTATAGTACAGTGGTTAGTGCGCTCGGCTGTCTACCGAGAGACCGGAGTTCGATTCTCCATATCACCGTAATATTATTTGCTTAAACTAAAAACTTTTAAACAAATAATAACCTTTGAAAAACTAAAGGAAAATAGTTTTAGTGGTAGGTCAGCCGCAAAGCTCGAACCACTTAAATCTACACACCCTGAAAATTTATGAGTATACCAAACAAATAGTAGCTTCGGGAAATTTGGCTCAAGATGGAATGTCAATTGTGTTTTTATATACTTTTGACTGACGGTATCGCCAAGTGGCTAAGTTAAGATGTAGGCTTCTGCGCCTACTGTTAAGGAGATATCGCCAAGTGGCTAAGGCATAGGCTTTTTCACGCCTACATTCGTCGGGTTCGATTCCCACTATCTCTATAGGCTCTCATTCTTTCCTTCTTTTGGGAGCCGTTTTATAGGCGATTATTTAACTGGCAAAAATGTCGGTCTCCAAAACCGATGTCACTGGTTCAAGTCCGGTATCGTCTGTCGCCCCGATGGTCATTCTTTCCTTCTTTTGACCATCGGGGTATTTTTATACTTAGTTTGTTTCGAAACCTATCGATTCTCTTACAAGAGAGTTTCTCTGGATCAAATCCAGCAAGAAGTATTTATCTATATTTATTTCAGTTAATAATTTTGTAAAAAATCGTCAATTATTTTTGGTCTCGATTTTTGTTTTTATTTTTAAGAGGAACTATAATTATTTCCAAAGCATCCAAAAGAAGGAATTTATATTTGCTTTTATCCGAAAGGGAGTTTCCAGGTTTGAATCAAACCAAAAACAAGTGAAAGTTTTAATCATAATAATCTGAGTTTTGCTATCTCGAATAGATTCTTTTGATAAAACTGTAGCTCAAGTATATCTAAAATTGGGTTGGGGTATTTGAAAGTTGCCATCGTACTTTAAAAACACGAAGAGGAATAATACAATGTATGTAACAAAAAGCCTTTTAGCAAGTCGTAAGTCGACAGGTAATAAAAAGCTTACATTGTACCTGTGAGGTGGATGGATATACCAGAGAACTGGATGGGGGTTTTCCGTTCCGAAACCAAAACGGTAAGGTTGCCTATAACCGACGAGAACAATATAGGCTGGGGGTGACTGCCTGACGGAGTTAATAACCGACCCTTAATTGGGGAATAAGTTGGGTTTTTGAAATTTTTGGGTTAAAATTTCGTTTTTCCTACAAGTGAATATGGAGTAGCTTAAAAACTAAAAAGAGTTTGATTGTTTCGGACTCTTTTTATTTTTCAAAATTAAAAATCTTTTTCGAATACTATAATTCAAATAAAAAATCGAGTCAAAAAGACTCATAGAAAGAAGGTAGTCTAAATGGAAGACTTAAAAGATTTAAAAATTTCAAAAGGTGTTAAAATCACCATTATTGCTGTTCTTGTATTTTTGGGAGCTGTGCTTGTACGTGTTACAGCTATGAAGCATATCCCTGCTAATACTGTTGGAGTGAAGGTTGGTGCCTTCAACGGGGTACAGGAGACGACTCTCCAAACCGGATACCACTTCAAATTGCCATTTTATCGATAAGGTATACACATTGCCAACGTCTGTACAAAACCAAGACAATGGAAAAACTGACCACTCAAACTAAAGATGGTCAGTGGCAAAATACCAATATTGATGTTAAATATAAGATCAATAAGGAGAAGGCGATGACGGTTTTCTCTAACTATACCGATCTTGAAAATGTTAATAACAACGTAATTTCTCCGGCGGTTCAACGTGCAATTGAGATCCGTCACCGGTAATTACGATATCTATGATATTCTTGGTGCTAAACGTACAGAGGTTTACGAAGAAATTGATAAGGCTCTTAAAGAAAAATTTGAGTCTTACGACCTCGAGTTCGTATCCTTCACGATTACGGATCAGGACGCTGGCGATGAAATCGAAGCAGCAATCAAAAATGAATCCGTAAAACAAAAGGAAATCGATACGGCGAAACAAGAGCAAGAGAAATCAAAGGTAGAGGCTGAAACTAAAAAGTTCAAGCCCAAGCTGAAGCTGATACAGCAGTTATTAAAAGCTGATGGTGAAGCCAAAGCAAATAAAATCAAATCAGACTCTATCACGGATAATCTTATCCGTATGAAAGAGGCAGAAGCACGTGAAAAACACGGATGGGTCACTGTAAACGGTACTAACGGTGTTATCACAAAAACAAGAATAATAGTTAAGAGTTCACGTCCCTTTTATATTTTTATTTGAGCTATAATAGTTTATAGATAAAAATATATATTTTAAATACTCAGTTGACATCTAAAAATAATGATGTATAATAGTTTTATTAAAAAATAAATTGTCTGTTGTTGTTTTATGAGAATATTAAAAAGCATTTTTGTTGGAGTGGTCGCAGCTTTAATTGTTGCAGCCTTTAAAAATCTTTACTGCTGCTATTATTACAGAGCTGATTTTTGAATCAAATTGATATTTGGATCTTTTAGCTCAGTTGGCAGAGCAACAGACTCTTAATCTGTGGGTCGTAGGTTCGAATCCTACAAGATTCATTAATAAAAAGCCTCTTAACTCAGTTGGGAGAGTGCTTCCCTTACAAGGAAGAAGTCATCGGTTCGAACCCGGTAGAGGCTATCAATTGTTACAAGAGGGATGGTTTCGTTGGTTGAGATAAATTAGGGTAGTGCGGGCAAATAGCCTGAAATTAATACGTACTACTAATTTAGGGACATCGAAGTAAAACGTCCTTCTGTTATTTGGACCTTTAGCTCAGTTGGTAAGAGCTCTCGGCTCATAACCGAGTGGTCGTAGGTTCAAGTCCTACAAGGTCCATTCGTCATTTTTGACGAAATGCCAATTGCCGAGGTGATTGGTACCTCCTTGGGGTTTTAGCTCAGAGGAAGAGCATTTGCCTTGCAAGCAAAGGGTCACAGGTTCGAATCCTGTAAGCTCCATTGGGTTAGTTGTTTACCGAGGGATTAAATCCTCTTTAAAAATAACAGGCAGTGTTTAAAAAGTATTTTATTGCCTTTGAAAACTAGATTAAACTAGTTTTTAGTGGTAGGTCAGCCGTAAAAGCCGAACCACTTAAATATATACGCCCTGAAAATTATGAGTATATCAAACAAATAGTAGCTTCTGCGAATTTTGGCTCAAGATGGGAATTTCAATCGTGTTATTTCTTTTTGATTTTTAGCACTATTGACTGACGGTTTGGCCTCAGTTTGGTTAGAGGGATTTTATCACAACTTGCAAATGGAAGTCATGTTGTAATCCTGTAAATACCATTGTTTTTATAAGTCACAAAAATAGAGTGGCTTTATCGGGGTTTAGCTCAGTCGGTTTAGAGCACTCGCTTTGGGGAGCGAGGGGTCGCAGGTTCGAACCTGTAACCCCTGATTTCTGGTTAAGTTTATTCCAAGCCAAAATAAACTCTAGGCGATCTACCCTAAGTTGTAACAAAGGTCGTTGGTCTAGCCCATAGATCGATAGAAGCGAGCGTTTGTGGGCGCTCATAAGTGAGAATCTTGAATAAATAAATCCGTCTAATGCCAAGACGCTCGGATCCTGATGGGATTGGATAACCGAGAAAAACGGCCACTTAAAGCAGAGTGGCTGCTGCTTATCTTTTGGTACTAGAAATAGTTCTACTAAAAATATATTGTAGTATGGCTGCGGAGCGGCTGTGGAAGTGTGAAGGTAAGGCGCCATACCTTCCAGCTACAACCTTGAGAGTTAACTCAGTGGAAGGCGCTTGTTTCATACGCAAATAGTCGGGGTTCGAGCTCACTCCTCTCAATTCAATATTTCAATATCCATCGTTGTGTTAATATATTTGGAGGTGGACATATTGAAAAATTTTGAAAATAATAGAAGACGAAGTTTGTCTTGAATGCGGTACATCAGAACTTTGTGGTTGTAATTATTCGTTCAATCCGGACGATGAAACTTTCGATCCTTACTATGATGATGTTACTGACGCTGATGATGATCTGGATGATGACAACTATTACTGGAGCGATAGTTATGATTGTGGCTGTTGTACCTGTTGTGCGTTGTACCTGTTCTGATGATGATTGGGACGATTATTACTGGAATGATTACTTGGATGATTGATCCTAGTAATTAACTATTTGTTTCGGTTTAAACTGAAACAACAAACGAAGTTTAGCTCAGTCTGGTAGAGCGTTCGCTTGATAAGCGAAGGGTCAGAGGTTCAAATCCTTTAACTTCGATAGCCCAAAGCCTTATTCGTTAAGGAAGTGGTATTTGAGATTGGTTTTAGAACCAATCTAATAACTATTATTATGGGGTAGCCAGACATAGGACTTGGCGATTATGTCCTCCGTCCGTACAACGGAGTTCAAGGTGCGCAACTTGAATACGGTGGTTCGATTCCTATGCCCCATTATAGATTTATAATCTAGCCAGTGCTACTTTTTGTAATACGTACTCAAAGTCTCCCACGGAAATTACACTATTAGCAGAACGTTCGTTGGGTAAAAGCGAAGTTAAGACATTTTAGAGAAAATTTACAGTTGGCGACTGTATGATTAAGGTGTGCTCCCTTAAATTTTTAGGTGATACTATACCTTTGTATTTAGATACATAAAGTTGTCAAAAGCCCTGATGGTGGAATGGCAGACACGCTAGGGCTTAGAACCTAGTTTTCTAACGAGAGTGCAGGGTTCAAGTCCTGCTCGGGGCATTATGCAGGAGTAGCTCAGTTGGTAGAGCACCTGATTTGTAACCAGGCGGTCGCAGGTTCGAACCCTGTTTCCTGCATTATTGCTAAAAGCAATATTTTTTAATATTGGAAATAGCTCAAAGGACTCTACGTGAGCTTTGTTGCGGTTGCGTACAATGCGTTGCGTGACTTTTTAAAAAGAGGATCTAGCGCAAGTAACTCTACGGGGCTTGCTGCGGGGTGCAACTCAGGAGTTGTGCCTTTTTGTTTTAAATTACGATAGAATAGTTATATCGATAGTTTTTATGAGGGTGATAACTTTTTTGCCTAAAAAGATACAGAAAAATATTAAGTCTGATCTTGTTACAGAGGATAATAATTCTTCTGTAATTGGCTCCCAGAAAAAGATAAGTCAAATAAAAAACAAAACAATAAAAATAGATATTGTTTCCACTGATAAATTGAAAAAAGATTTGCTGCAACACAAAAACAGTTGCTTTTATAGGATCAATTTTATCACTTATTGTTGCTAGTTTTACAGTTAATAATTTGATTAGTGGTAAACCCGCAAAACCAACAGATGGACAAACAACCTCAACATCTATCGTTAAGGTAATAGAAAAGAAACTCCATCTAATTCAACAGATAAAAAGTCAGAGCCTAACAAAAACAGAAGAAAACAAAACAAATAATGCTGGGTCTGAATCAGAAAAAGAAACAAAGGTAAATACAGATAAAAGATAATACACCACAAACATCGGGTAGAGAGAAGGAAATTGTACGAGAAATCATTAGAGAGGTTCCAGCTTCAACAAACACAAAGGAAAGTTCAGAGCCATCAAGCGAATCCAGTGCTAAGAGAGAAGAAAACAATAAAGTAAAAAGAGTCTGATACAAAAACAGAACCTAATCTTAGCATTAATAATGAACAATAAATACAATTTCTGGAGGAATACATTGAAAAGAAACTTTATCCAAAATTGGAGTTAAGGTTGTAGATAATAATCTTTTTGATGAGAAAGATCTTGGTCGTGTACTAGATTATCTTTGTCAAGATGTCTACAACCAATTTGCTCCGGATTTAGAAAAAGAGTTGCGAAGAAAAATTTTTAGAACCGAAGAAGGGTTGGAGCGTTCGGTTGTTGAGGGATGAATGACGCCTAAATAATTTATCTGGTGTTGTAGATTTTAGAGGTTATAGAGAAAGTTGGTCGTGATAAAAATATATAGATCTGCATTTTATTATATGAATGAGCCTTTAATTTATAGTGTTGTTAGGAAATTTGATAATTTATCCTTGAGTGAAGAGGATCGTGTTAGTGCAGCACAAAAAGGGTTTGTTACGGCAATGAATCTTTTTGATCCAACACGTGGATTTCAGTTTTCAACTTTTGCCTACGGGTTAATTATGCGAAATTATTGCTGTTGAAAAGGGACAGAAAGAAAAGTACGGTTATTAAATATAAACCTAGACAGGTACTAGCTTCAAATGATATGACTGTAATTCGAGTTGAAAAAGGCTGTTGGTCATCGAATTATCAAAATAAATAAAGAGGTTCAGACCTTTTTACAATATTACAATTGTAAAAGACGGAGAAGAATCTGAATACACTTATCAATATCTATATCAAATAAATCCAAAAATTAAAGTCGGCTACCACATTAAACAAGGAGAGCTTTTAGGAACACTTGATGGTGCCGAGGTAGATTTAGATTCTGTTGAAGGACATATCGAGGGCGAACAGAAGTGGTGAAACCTTATTTGTTAATCCTTTTAGACCATAGAAGTGAGGGATATCATGGGCCTGATAATGAGGAGCACGTGTAGAGATGCTGGAAACAATTAGAAGGAGAGTATTGCTTCTCTTAATGAAAATGAAATTTTAATTGTTCAGCGAAGATTATTACCCGTGAAAAAAATGATAAAGCTACTTTGAAAATGCTATCTGATGAGCTTGGGTTGCCCACATCGGATGGGAAATTATTGGAAACTAGAACCCTAAATAAACTAAGAAATGAGTTAGAGTCTAGAGGAATTGAAGCAAAGACTATGGGAATTTTTCGAATAAATATCTTTAAATATTTGGAATATAATAGTTATAAGAATTTCATTCGAATCCTGGGTGTAGTGAGGTAGCACGTGATGAGAAGTCAGAAAATTGAGACTAAAACTAACCAAAAACAAGAGAATCTTGCTTGGTGGTATAGTAAAGTTTCACATAATTTCTGGAATCTTTTGGTTGATATTGATAGACGTAATAACAAAAGGGTGAATTTGATGAAATTTTTGAATAAAAATGGAAATAATACCTATCATTCAAAAATTCTACAACAGGGATGTATAGTCTCAATAAATCTGATTATCTTAACCTTGTTAAAATTGTTGTTGCTAAAAACTATGAGAAAGATAGTGAAAATTGGTCTTGGTATTACCAACCAAATCAATCATTTATTTATAATTTTCTTTCTAGAGAATTGGTTAAAATTAGAAGAAGAAATAAAGGGAGATTAAACTTTAGAAGTGTTGACAAAAATCCAACCGAATTTTAATGTACGTTGCGATGTATCCAGTGATAACAAACGCCCTAGTCGTATTTATCTGAAAGAGAGCGAAAAAACTCCAAATACCAACTATTGGGGATGTAGGATTTGGTTCTATTAGAAATGGGTTTGACCTATCTTGCAAGAAGCAAGTTGCTAACATCTCTTTTGATGGAAAAATATTGGTACTTGTCTTATACCGAAGATGTTGAAACTTCCAAAAACGAATTTACCAGATTATACAGATGGACTTGGAATTGATTTGGGAATCAAGACACTTACGACGATATCTGATGGAACTAAAATCCCAAATATTAAGGCTTTCAGACGTGTCCGTATCCTAAATAAGCGTCTAAAACGATTACAACGAAAAGGTATCTCGTAAATACCTTATCAATAAAATGCAATAAACACAATAAAACAAAGAATATCATCAAACTAGAAAGACAGATTAAGTTGATACACCGTTCGATAAGAAATATCCGTATCAACCACATTCGTAAATTTGTCTCTGGAATTGGTTCAAAAACAACCGCAATATATCGCAATCGAGGACTTGAATGTAAAAGGAATGATGAAGAATAAATATCTCGCAAAAGATATTGCTAATTGCTCTTTTTACACTATCAGAGAACATCTTATTAGGAAGGCGACTGAACGCTATATAGCTGTTAGGTTGGTGGATAGATTTTATCCATCTAGTAAGACTTGTTCAAATTGTGGTAGTTACAAAAAGATTTAAAAAACTTAGTCAACGAGTATTTCATTGTAATAACTGCCAAGAAAAAAACAGATAGAGATTTCAACGCCTCGTTAAATATTGCGAAAACCGACAAATACGTTCTAGCTTAATTAAATTGTTTTATTGCCTTTGAAAAACTAGAGGAAATTAGTTTTAGTGGTAGGTCAGCCGTAAAGCCGAACCACTTAAATCTATACGCCCTGAAAATTATGAGTATACCAAACAAATAGTAGCTTCAGCAAAATTTGGCTCAAGATGGGAAATGTCAATTGTGTTATTCATTTTATGATTTTTCACACTTTTGATTGACGGCGCCTTCATATTTTTGAAAATCAGATAAAAAGTAAACTATATTTAAACCTATAAATGAACTATAATAGTTACAGAGTATAAAAATAGGAGGTGCTTGTTCAGTGACAAGTATTAAACAAAAAGATTGGTAGTTTGGCTGTAGTTACTCTTTCAACAGTTTCTACTTTGGGTTCTATTGCCCCAGCAACACAAATTTTTGCACAAGAAAAATAAAACCGAAGTGGCAGATAAGCAGGCAGATGTTGCTCAGGTAACAGCAAAAGCTACGATTGAGGATAGCCGACCACGAGAATTGGGGAGTAGGTAATACATTTTCTCAAGGATACACGCTAAATCTTACTGTACCAGATACAGTAAAAAGCTGGATCTATTGTAAATATTAAAGTAGAAAAACCTACCACTTTTTTATTTGGTTCAGGGGATGTTAAATCTGCTGATGTTTCTGTTGATGGAACTGTAATTGGTAAGATTTCACTTAAGAAATCTGCTACATTCCGTAGTCAACAAATTGATTCTAAAAACAACTCTAGATCAAAAAGAAAGCAGCAAATATCAAAGCTGGTTTTTGGTGAATTTGAATACGAAATTGTCTTTAATGACAAAGCTACAAACTTTAAAAATAAAGATATTGTGTTCAAAATCAACATCAGAAAGTTCTGTATTTACATCTGTATCAAAAGATACTCCGGTAAAAGCAAAAATTACTGTAAATGATAAGGAAGTTGCAAAGTAAGGATATCACTATCAAACCTTCCCCTTATCAAGATGATAAGGTTAAAAATTCTACACTAGATTTGTCCACAAACACACAAATGATCAAGAACAATGATGGAACTATTAAGTATGTATTGGCTGTTGGTGTTCGTCCGCTTGATCAAGATTATGGTGTTGGAGATAAAAATCACTGTTACTTGCCTCGTGATTCAATGATGAAATTTGCCAAAGAAAAATGTACCTGGCAAAGAGATTCGCATTGTTCCTGCCTTTACAAAAAACAGTTTTGCAAACGAAAATAACGTTCTACTAGCTGATGTAAATGCAGTAACAGTGAAAGTTTCTGAGTTGACAGATAACAAGGTTGTATTTGAAATCACAAACGGAACAATGAAACGTGTTAATTACTACGTTTTATCAACCGATGAAACCGGCGCTTCATTCCGATTAACTGACAAAGCGGCTGGAAAAACTTTCAGCAGATGGAAAAACTTTTGGGCCTGAAAACAGTTACAAGTTCAATTACAACCAAAGATGGTAAGGTCAAACCAACAGATGTGAACTCAAGTTCAATTCGTGTTAACGGAGCAACGCTGACTGCTAAGGGTGTATAAGAAATCATTGAAAAAGCCAGTTGAAAAACCAACTGTTAAGAAAAGAATACACAACCAGATGGATTACTTTTGTTGACAACAAAGAATCCAAATTGAAAGATGACTTTACAGGTGATCACATTAAGGATCCTGAAAAATTCCCTGGTTATGTGTTGAAGAAAACAGAACAAGATGGTAACAAAACAACTTACATTTACGAAAAAACTAAATCACTAACTACACGCTGGGCTGACATTGATAAAACCAGAAGAAAAACCTAAAAAGATCCTTTCTCTGGAGATAAAACTCAAGAGGCTGGTGAAATTAAAGGTTGGATTTTCGTAAGAACTGACACTGATAAAGATGGTAACGTTGTTCATTTATTCAAAAAGAATGACGGAAAAACATTCAAAAACAGAATGGCTAGAAGAAGTTAAGACCAAAGATAAAGATGGTAAGGAAACTACAGAATTGAAACCAATTTCTGGAAAAAGATCCTTTCGTTGGAGAAACAACAAAAGAAGCCGGAACAATTTCTGGATTTAAGTTTGTTCGTACAGACAAAGATAAAGATGGTAACGTAAAAACATATCTTTGTTCGTGATGTACAATCTCCAGACAAAAAAAGACGCCGTAAAAACTGGTGCTTCTAGCTAAATCATCTATCCTTCCGATTGCGGGTGTAGGGACTTGCGTTAGGTCTTGGTGTTGCTGGATATTTGAAATTTAAAAAGAAAAAGTCCCTAATTTAAAAATAGAGAGCTCTGGCTCTCTTTTAATTTGATTTGTTTTGTTAAAAAGTGGTAAAATTAGGGTATAGCTAGATAATTTAGGGAGGTAAGATTGTTGGCACAATTACTAAGAGGTAGAGGATTTTTCATTGCTGAAAAAGGTGAAGCGATGAAAGAGTTTAAGAAGGTTTATGAAAAAATAAAAACATACACTTCCTTATACATTGGATTTTGGGAGATTTAGTGGACACGTTGTGGAACTTGCTAATCCGGGTCAAATCAATCCTGAATGGAGAGAGTTTTCGATGGATCATTTACCAATGATTCCTGACAAATGGGAGTATTTTCCAACCGAAGGTATTGATTTTAAAACCGGAAAGAAAAACTGGAAAAAGTGAATCAGTTTTATACACAAACAAAAGAAGCTTTGGATTCTGAGAGTATGATTTCATTGTTTGTGGAACAGACCCGGAACGTGAGGGGAATTTGATTTTTGACGCCTTTATGAGTACAATGACTCCAAATGTTCAAGCAAAAGATAAGTATCGTTTCTGGAATAATGGGATGAGTGATAAGGAAATCCAAAAGGGATTTGAGAACTTGTTAAGGTTTCTCTGATAAAATATCTCAAAATACAGGAACAGTTCAAAGATCTTTCTAACGCTGCATTTTTAAAGAGCAAAAACAGATTGGCTTATTGGTTTGAATGGTACACATGCGATTTCATCTTTGGCTGGATTTACAGTAAATACAGGTCGAGTTTTAAATCCGGTTGAGAATTTGATTGTTCAACGAGAGTTGCAAATTAGAAATTTTAAACCTGAACAGTTTTACCATTCAACAAAAATTCTCTCAAAATGGTGGTGAATTTGTTGGTACTTTAATAGATGAAAGTGGAAAGCCAGTAAGATTTGCTTCTGAGGTGGAGGCAGAACAAAAACTAAAAGAAATTCAGTCTTTGTCATCCTCTGCAAAAATTACAGAAGTTAATATGAAAAGAGCAAAGGAAACAGCGCCATCATTTTATTCAACTTCTCTAATACAAGGGTGTTGCTTCTGAACTATATAAATACAAACCCTAAATATACAGATGAAATTCTTGAATCTTTGTATTTAAAGAAAAATAACAACTTATCCACGTGTGGATACAACTGTTATTACAGAAAAATGGCAGATGAAATGCCAGGAGTTTTTAACACTGCTTACGTATATCCAGAGTTTAGAGCTGTTTCATTTCAGCAGAAAAAAACTTGCTAGTTTTAAGAAAAACAAGACATACGTTAATGATGAAAAAGTTGGTGCTCACGAGGCAATCCAACCTTTACCAGAAATAAGTATCAACTTGGGTGCTTTGACGGATGATGAAAAATATCTTATATTTGATTTGCCGAAGTCAAATTCTTCCATTTGTTGGTGATGTCTTGATTGATAAAAACAGTTATTAAGGTTCAGGTTGGAGATTTTTGTGTTTCGTGCCAATGGTTCACGATTGGTTGATCCCGGGTGGTCTACTTATGTTCCAGAAAAATTCCGTGATACAATGTTGCCTGATTTAAAGGAAGGAGCAGTTTCGTTGTTTGATGGGTCTATTTTCAGAAGGATGGACTACTCCGCCAAAAGAATATAGTGTAACAGAATTAAATAATATTCTTGAGAATATCCATCGTTTAATAACGGATGATGAAAAAGAAATTAGCAATCAAAAAGCTGAAGGATTGGGTAGACCATCAACTCGTGCAGAAATCATTGAGAAATTGATTAATCACGATCGTATCACAATGAATAAAAACGAAAAGTATCGTGCAACAGACTTTGGAATTGAAGTTGTAACAAAGTTACGTGGAAACGATTTGCTTTTCACCAGAATTATCAGCACGATTAGAAACCAAACTTCAAGATGTTGAGTTGGGAATCTTGTCCGTTGATGATTATTATAAGTATGTAGTAAGATTCACTGAGAACTTTGTTAGTGAACTCGTGGTAGGGAACTTTTTCATTTAATGAAATTCCAGAATATGCCCAAAAAACAACAACCACAAATGGTTTGTTTGATCAAGAGTACCTCATCTCAAGTATTTGAGGGGAAAGAAGCGTTTTACGACCAAAAACTTCTTGGAGTGGGTTTCTGAAAGGCAAGAGGCAGTAAAATAATGACTGCCAATTCCGGATTTTAGAGGATTTTTATTTAAAGAAAAATTTGAAACCTCAAAATTTAAAATGAAACGTGAGTTTACACAGAAAGATATTATTTCTCTAACAAACTTTGAAGTCATTGAAAAGGAATTTATTTGGCTTGAAAGCAAAAACACATCAAAAACAAAATTGAAATTAGATGATGATTTTAGGTTGGTTTTTTGTTAAAAGCGAATCGAATCAAGAAATTAGTGAGTTTTCTGTTGCCGGAGAAAAAGTATATTATGTTCGTGGCTCAAAAGATAATAAACCTTACTCTTTTTATCATATTGGGGACAAAGATTCAGGATTTAATGTTTGGAATGTTGTTTTAGGAAATGTAGTAACTCCAGAAGAATTTTCTGTTTTATATCAAGGTGGTAAAAATACAAAGGAAAAAATTGACCTTTAATAATGGAGATTCCACATCAGGTACACTTTTATTATGATTCAGGTGAAAAGAAAATTAAAGCCATTTTTTTGACAAAAGGGCTTCCGTTGGTGAAGTTATCTTTAATGAGAATGGTCATAATGCAAAAATTCTTGAGTAAAGATAATTTACCTTACTATAAAATCGATGATTTAATCTTTGTTAACGAAGTTATGTTTGGTCACAAAAATGACAATCGAAGATCTGAAGACTTTTAGCTTTTTAAAGGTGAACTTTTATATCACAGATTTTTCTTTCTAGAAAACAAACTTACTTTTCCTGGTACATTAAAAGTTATTAATAACGAAATAAAAGCTTGTATTTGATGATTAATTGTGATATAATATTTTTAATAAATAAGAAAATGAGGTATTTAAATTGTCAATTATCTATTTAAAAAGAAAAAAACGTGGAACTGGACGTAAAGCAGAACGTATGGTTCGAATGTTGGGAAAAGTGATACGTGGGTGTCGGAAGAAACCTTTAAAAGGATTTGTTTCTAACGGTCTGGTAACACTAAAGCAAACAAACCTTACACCACAAAAGATATGGTTGCTGAAGGTTAATATTCAAGGAGTTGAGAACTAATTTTTCAACTCTTTTTATAATTTAAGAAATTAAAAATGAGCTGAAATAATATCAGCAGAAAGAAGAATTTATGTTTAAAAAAAGAAATTAAAAACAAGAAACTTAACAATTGGTTTGCTCGTTTTGAGGGGCTTTTTGTTGGCATTGATGAAGAACCGGGTTATTTTTCGATATAACCCACTCTCTGCAATTGCTGTAGCTGAATGGTGCGCTCGCCTACAAGAACTTGATAAGAAAAAATCGAGAACTTAACGGCGGGGAATCTCGATATGCAGATTTTTGACTTGAAACAACCGGATTACACTCACCAGATGAGTTTGCTCGTGGTGATGGTGGTATAACTGATATCGGAGCCTCACTTATTATCAATAATCAATACCTTGGTAATAGCATTGCTGAAGATGGAACGCAAGATTATTCACCAAATCGATATGAGTTTGATAATCTATCAAACCCAGGTATTTTAATCCCTGAAGCTGTTACAGAATTGACCGGTATCACAAATGAGATGGTTTCACAAGCCAAACCTCAAAAAGTTATCCTCGAAGAATTTTCGTGAATTTACAAAAGGTGCTATTCTTGTTGGTCACAATATTGGTGACTCACAATTTAACAAACGAGGTTTTTGACGTGGCACGTGTTTATGGCCCAATCGCAAACGCTTTGTTTGGTGATGAAATTGATGATCTTCTTGAAAATTCAGTAGATACTCTACCTTTATTCAAGAATATGATTGCTGGTGTTTCACACAAGAATGAGGATCTTTGCGCTCGTCTAGATATTACACACTTGTCGGTGCCCACCGTGCAATTCCTGACGTTCGTGTAAATGCCCTAGCATTTTCTAAAAATGCTACCCATTTTGTTGGATACACCAGTAAAAGAATTGTTGGAATATGCAAATAGCAAGGTTGAACAAGGCTATCACGTACTAACGCACGTTCAACCCGGTGCTGTAGTAAATGAAGATAACAAGTTGGAATCTTGGATTGAATTTGGTGTAAAACTTGACAAAAAAACATCTACAACTTCCAGGTAGAAAACAAGTTCTTATTGTTAAATTTGATAAGGAAAAGGATGAGTTTATCTACGAAGATACGGAGTTTCGCTCTGGTATTGTAACAGGAGATGAGTTGTCTGAAAAAAATTCAAGATCATATTTTTGCGTCAACAGGCTTGTGTTTTTGAAACGTGTAAAAACATTTGATGAAGTAGTTGCAATGCAAGATAATATTGTTTTTAAAAATAAAAAAAGACTGGATTTATTCCAGCCTTTTTATTAATCTGAATATGTCGGAGCAACGGGAACCCACATTTTTGGATTGAAGTTGATAGAATAGTGATATTTATCAACATCCTTCACATCAAGATCCTGAACAACGTAGGATACGCTGTCAGACAGACCAATGATGTGCTTCTGATATTTCCCGTTGTCCTCTACAACAATTTCCAACTGTTTATCCGCAGTATCAGCCTTGATTGACATTTTACCAGTCATTTCAAACATAGTATCGTTTGTGATTGCATTAAGAACGGTGACCTTTCGAACAACATTAAAGTTGTCAGATTCTTGTGCCAAATTGGTAGATACTCGATCTGCCTCAGTACATCCACTAAGTGCTAGGGAGTGTTGTTGCGAGCATAGTTGCCCCAAAAAGTTTTTCAGTGTTTTTGATTTAAGATTTTTCATCAAATAAAACCTTCTTTCTTTAATTTATTTTCTTAAATTATAATTAAATAATAAGAAAAGAAGGAAAAATATGGTTATTAAAAAGTTCTGAAACAAAAAGTAGATCAAGCATTTCTTGAATTGTATAAGAAAACTATCTAAGGAAGTTGTTTCAGGAGGAGAGAAGCTGCTTAAGGAAATTCAGAATGAGTTGTCAGAATACAAAAAATTGTGGTTTGAGTGCAAATGATAGTTATTCTAGAGTTCGACTCTATTATGATTTTGATAAAAAGAATCGTTATAACTCCAATCTTAGGAACTTCTGTTAGAATTTTCAGATATTTTTAACAATAAATAGCGTCCTAAACTATTCTTTAGAGAGTTTTTCATAATATTTTTTTGGAGATTACATCATCAAGACTATTAATAAAAAAAGAAAATAAATTCTTTGTCCGGGTTTGAATTGTACACACAGTTTTATATTGATAAAGAAACTGTCTTAAAAAATATAGAGAAAGTTTGATTTGTAATGGGTTGTTATCTAGTCATTCTTTTGAGAAAAATTATTTTGACGTGGTAACTTCAAACAATACAAAGAGAACAAAGGAGCCCTACAGTTCTGATGTTTTTCTGACAAGGATGAAGCAGAGGTGTTTCTGAAATTTATTGCAGAAAAAGTATTCTACTGATGACAATTCGGATATGTTGATGTATTTTATTTTAAAATTAAATCAAGATATTATCTCTGAAAAAGTATTTGACGAAGTTTTTAGATATTTTTATTATCTAAGAAAAACAGTGTTTTTCAAAAGGATGGGTGGATAAATTTTTGGGTCGCTATTTCAATAGTGACAGATTAATTTATAAAAATTAGAGGCGAAAATTGAGCTCTACAAACCAACAGAAAAAGAGTGTGATCTTTTTCCGAAAACAATTGTCGCGATTTCTACAGCCTCTCATTTTAGCCATTCTCCTAGTAGATACTTACCTCACGAGTTATACATATTCAAATATTTATTGACTTTTTAAATAAAAAGTATAGCATTTGTTATTAATGGTCATAATGACTCGGATTCTCTATTCAATCCTTTAGAAGAGGATAGTGTTATATTAATTAGTGATTTTTATGTTGAGTGGTCGAATTTTATGGAATTTTTACACAAATAAAAACTTTAAACTTTGATATACTGAATTATCTTGGTGATAATGTTCCTTGGTTAAAATATTGGGATTATGATCAGAACGATGTGGATAAATATAGCAATGATTTCATAATACGAAATTTATCAATTAGAGATTTGTTGAGTTCTAAAAAACTTTTTATTTATTACCACTCCAAAAGGATCTTTTTGTTAAGTGTTTTTAAATCACGTAAGAGAACGAAATAATTTCGAAAAAGATGAATTAGAATTATTAGAGATACTTGAAAATGTTAAGGTTGCTGAATGGGATAAAGATAGACATCTTTATAAAACTGACAATGGATACTTCAAACCATCAGACATTCAAAAATAAATCTTTTATATTAAAAATAAAAGGCTGATTAAAAATCAGCCTTTATTTAATTCTTTAAAAAAAGAGGGTTTTTTCTGCGTGATCAAGTTTAATAAACTCTGATGTTGTATACCACTTCAATTTAAAAAGATAATTCGAAATAATTCTCTTTTGGATGTATGATTTAAATCCATCTTCAAACATTTTTGTTGATTGGTTTTTAAATACACTCGCTCTAATTTAGGGAATGGACTATTGTAAACATTACTATCCAACTGCGTTTTTGTGGAATACAAGACTAACTCGTCTACTAAAATGCTAGGTCGATAGAATTTGAAATGGTAAGGAATTTATTTTTATCATCTTCAGATACCAAAACACAAATTTCCATCTTTTACAGATAAGTTTATATTTGCAAAAGAAAATCCCTTTCCCAGACTAGTAGATTTGTTGATACGAATAAAACTTCTAAATAAAAACGTCACCCTCGTGGATTTGTTCCAATAAGGGATTTCACTTCTATATTCTCCAAGAAGAATATTGGATTTGTAAAAATTTTCGAAAAGAATTTGTTCGGATAATGAATCACTGATCCCTTCAGATTTTAGTTTTTTTATAAAGATCTTTAGTTCATTTCTAACTCTCGTTTTTGTTTTTGTAAAAAGTTTGTTAGATCCAACAACATCTTTAGATGTCAACATTTCAGGTTCCTTCTTTCTACTGACATTAATTCAGTCAGATACTATTTTCTTAAATTATAAAAAGGAGAGTGAATAAACTCTCCTTTTTATTTTTAGCACTTGTAAAAATATGTAAGCCCCCATAATTGTAGCCAAAAGCGTTAGAAAAACCTATTGCCAAAAGCCAAATTCAAAACTAATTGTGAATAGTTTTTGTACTGCGATAAAAATTCTGTTGAATTACCAGCCATTTTTGCTTGTGCTGCTTTTACCACCGGCTTTTGTGAGTGCAATCCACAACATTAAAAATCGTAACAAACCAAAGAAATCCCATAAACCAACCATACCAGGATTGTATTTCCGTCCAAAACTTTTGATCATTACCAAAAATATTTTGTGTTTACGTTTCTATCTTCTGCAAATACTTCAGCTGGGATAAAAACTAAAAATAAATGCGACAAAGAGCAATATATTTATTTTCTATTTTTATCTTTTAATAATTTAATTTTTCTTTCAAGATTTCTCCTTAATTTTTAAATATTCATTTTCTTTAACTAACTTTTCCAATTCTTCATAATCTTTCAATTCGATTTTATCACCACTTGATATTTTTTTAGCCAAATCTTCCTGGGCTTTGTCGAATTTTTGCCAGTGGCCAGACTGGATTCTTTTTATTTGATAATTTCCAATAATGTAATCGTTGTTTACATTATATACGCTTCTTAAATATGTACCATCTTCTAATCTAAAATAATTAATCTTAGCTTTATTATCTCCAGAAATTGGTTCTAATTTATAGAAAGAAGAATCTGGATCTGAAATCTTTTTCTGATCCAATATCATAAACAACAAACGCTTCAAAAATTTTTAGTGTTGCTATTAAACACACTAATCATTTTTGCTTTCTGTTGGATAATAAGCACTAGCTAAAGATGATATTCTTCCAGAAGTAGTTTGATGAAATTTCCTCTGGAGTTTTTAAAGAGTTGTTATTCACTATGTTAAAAACAGCCAGAGAAACAACACCTATTGCTAATAAAGAACTAGCAAAGATTAGAATTTTTGTTAGTGGATTCATTTTGTTTAAAATCAGCTAAACTTTTTGCATTCTTTTTATTCAATTAACGCTTTACCCCTTCACCCGTCCTTTTTGTTTCTTAATTCTTTTTGTCCAATTTTATATTTGAACTCTCTGCGAGAATGGTCTCTTGATGTTATTGAAAATACCTCTCCTTCTAACCCGAAGGTATATAGATTGTGATACAATTCAACTTTAGGATTAAAGTTTTTAACATCAAGAGCAAATACATTTGTTTGACCAAGTATTTTATTTCCCAATAAAGTCAAGTCATAATATAATGACTCCAAATCATTTGTAGCGATAATAAGTCAGAATATCTCTTCCAAATTTTTCTTTGTATAGTGTTGTATTCCTATTGTAAAAATTCAACACGATGTAAAACCGATAATTCCCTATCTAAATAAAAAAATCCAAAAATACTCTTGAAGCGCACCAGAAAAATTTAACCACATTCCCTTTATCATCCAATTTTCGAGCAAAATAATTATAAAAATCACCCTTTAGTGTTTCGTTAAGTTGATAACCGTAAGAAACAGCCCAACCTGAATCTTGCAAATATTTAATTGTTTGCAGTTCGTCTGTGTTTCTATTTAGTATTCTTGGGATAAGTGAATTAAAAATGTAATCGTTAATTTCACTTTGATGTTTTGATGACAATATCAAATCCATCAGTGACTTGATCCAAGAATGTTTCAACAATTGTTTGTCTGACAAGACTCAATTCTTTTTCTTGATATTTTTCTTTGAGATAATATTATCAACATCAAAAAATCACAACAATTTTTTTCTTGACTTATTTTTTTAAACTCTTCTGAAAAAAATAAAAAGAGCGGTAATGTTCCCATTTTTTTCTATTAATTGTGCACGGCTTTCAGTTGCCATATCAACTTCTATGTCGTGATCCAAAATTGTAATCATTCCATCCGGTCTAATACTATGATATTGAGACAAAAACTTCTCATCATAATAATTCCAAGGCAAACCAATTTCTCTTGCTTTTTCACCAAATTCAAGCATAATTTGATTTAGATGAACTTGGTGATTAATTAATCTAGGATTCATATTCAAATCTGCCTGTGTATAATAGCCTCGTTTTACTTGTTTTGTATCAAAATCCAAAACTTCTTTTTGGTATATCTCGTGTATACCTTACTATATCTATGGCCTTATTGGTTATTTGAAATGCTTCTTTTGTTTTGGTTGGTATGTGCAAACTGTAACCAATCCATTATCCGTCAACCTCTTTTTATAACAGTTCTCTTTCTCTTATTTCCTGGTGTATCACCGGGAACTTTATATATATAGTTAAATATTTGTTCTACGTCCATAGCACGATACAAAATAGAGATGAGATAGGGAGCAATCAAATCTTCTTCTTTTAATAGTTCAGTTAATGCTAAAAACAGATTTTTCAAACTTACCTCCCTAAAAAAATATTTATTTCTTTCTCTATTTTTACCGTACTAAAAATCAATTCCAGTTTTTCTTATATTTGCTGAATTTTTTCTAGATATTAAAGCTATAAAATAGTTAAAGTAAAAAAAGTTTTATTGGAGGTAATTTTTGAGTGAAAAATTAAAAGAACAGATTTGGTCAGTCAGTTCGATATTTACAAATCTTTATTTTTGTTAATATATACAATATATAACAACTCTTATAAAAGTGCAATTGTAAATCTTGTAGATACAAAAAAACTTTAAGATACTGCCAATTTGGGCGTTATTGACTTTGATTGGATATATTCTATTCAAGGTTGGAAAAAGAGATAAAGATGGCTGGTTAAAGAAAAATTAACTATTGGATCAATCCATATTTTTCATTTTTAGGTGTATGGTTTCTTTTTCCGGATTATTCCCATCGATTTTAAGTTTTGGTTATTTTATTTCTTTAATTCCTGTATTTATTAAAAGTATCAATTGTTTATCGAATGTTAGGAAAACCTTATAATGAATATTTAGCTGGATCTAAAATTTCAGATGACAACATAACTGAATTAAAAGCTGAACCGGGTGATTTTGTAATTGGTGAGATTTACAAAAGAAATTTAAACGAAGATGGAAATACCCCAGATGGTGAAGATGATTATGTTCCATCCGGAAAAAAGGCAGTTGTCCCTCTTCGTGATAGATTTGTTCACTTCTTGGCTTTAGGGGTTACCGGATCTGGTAAAACCTCACAATCTTTGTTACCTATGTTTAATAGAGATTTTACAAGTGATAACTTTAAGTTTGCAAAAAGTAGATGTTGTGCAAATGGGGCAAATTGTTCTCGAGCCTAAAGGTGATTTTTGCTAAAGCCACTTGGGCTATTGGTAAAAATAAAGGAATCTGAGAAGAAAACAAACTATATTTCTTTTCCTTTTTGGGTGTTGAACAGAATTTAATTGATAAAAATACAAGAATTGGGTGCTAAGAGGCAAGAGTATATTGATCGCATTTCTAAAAAAAGAATTAACACGGAGCGAAGAAAAGGAATTTGAAAAAAATATAGTCAAATTCTAAGAAATAAACAATCCTTTAATAATTTGGAATCCAAAGAGAAAAATTGAACTTGTTAAAAAGTATGAGTCTTTGAAACATAAGAAGTTCGGGGAAGAATTGACAATAGATGAATTGAAACATAGAAATCTAGTTGATCAATCAATCCTTAATTTATTAACAGTTAAGAAAGAACTACCAAATTATTTATCTTTTGATTTTCAATATTTAAATAGCCTTACTCCGTTTGCTTTGTTTAGGTATGCTTCTCTTTTTAACAAGTATTATTGCAAACCCAGCGGATTATGAACTATCTTGGAACGATCTAAAAAACAAGACCCACAACAAAAACGTGATTTGGTAATGTTGTTTGATCCGTCAACACACAACTCTTTACGTTTCCAACCCTCTATACGGGCCAGAAGAAACTGCGGTTGCAACAGTAAAAGAAACCTTAATTGCCTTTTATGAGTGACTCCTCTAGTTTCTTCAAGAACAGTGCTGAAACATTGCTACAAAAATGCAATCAAGGCCGCAAAACGTGTGCACAGTAATGACGCAACCTTCTACACCTTAATGACCTATTGACAAATAATAACGGTCGTGGTGATGAGATTCTTCGTCAACTTGGTATGGTATCCACAACATCCGAGAAAGTTTTGGAAAATCGTGATATTATATCTTGGTTTAATACGGATTACTATTCAACAATCAAAGGTATGCGGGGCGGAACAAAAACATACGAACACACAAGTGGTATTCGTTCAATTCTTGCGAATTTGCTAGATTCAAAACGTATCCGTTCAGTATTGTGTCCACCTCCTGGAGTTGGTACAGATCTGAACTTTGATGAAATTCTTAGAACAGGTGATAAAGTTGCAATTTCAACATCAACCGGTTTTATCAGACCGTATTGGTGGTATGCTTGGTTCCTTTATTATGTTGCAGTTGCAAAGTGCAATTTTCCGCCGTCCCGGAGATGAAAATACACGTGTTCAATTGTTTTATATATTGATGAGTTTCAAGACTATGCCAATCCTGAATTTGAAGCAGTATTAACAAAAGGGCGTTCTTTTGTGGTATCTGCTACGATGGCTACCCAAACACTCAGTATTGTTGGTGAGAAGGCTGGTGACGGTTTGGTTCAAAAACTTACAATCCAATGCTCGTAACGTAATTGTTTATCCGGGCGCAAGTGCGCAAGACGCTGATTATTTTGTTGAAAAAAATTTGGTACAACTGAAGAGGTTAAAGTAAAACGTTCTGTTTCTAAGGAAGTAGCTAGATATAAAATTGGATGAGTTGAAACAAGATATGGGTATTGATTCAGTGCAACGTGAAAGCATTTCAGAAGATTCTAAATCAGTAGAATCGTTTCACAAAAAGCTCAAATTATGTATGGACCAAAATCACAGAACGAGAAATATTGGTGAGAATGACGCATTTGGTTATATTTATTATTTAGTAATTGTTAAAAATTCACCACAACCACCATCTGTTGCGAAAAATTCAATATATACCAAAAAGAATTGAAAGAAAAGAGTGACGAATTGGTTTGCCGCATACGATCAAAATAATCGAATTAAACCAAACGAAGAAGATGTTATTGTAGAATCTGATAGCAAAGAAGATCCGTTCAAAACAGAGACTTCTCATAAAGATGAATCAATAACTGAACTCGCCTCTGGAACAACTAGAGAAAAGTGATCCTTCTGTTTTAGCTAGAGATTTTAATGGAAATTCTCAAGATTTGTCTACTATTTCTACCATTTCTGAACCTGATTTTGGAAATATTGATTTTGGAGTTTCAACAGAATTACCTGAAATAAATCTAGAGGAAGTTAAACCTATAGAAATTCCAGCTTCTGATACCCCTTTTCTCAATTAGTGAAGAGGATCTGAAAAAGTTTTTGAGATAAAAATTGTAATACAATTAAGTGATATAATTAAAAGGTAGGTTTTTTTCTACCTTTTTAATTTTTGTTTTATCTATTGACAAAAATTTTTGAGTTAAAATAGAATAAAATGTAATTAGTAATCACTATAAGTGAAATTTTTATTACAAAGATTGGAGTTTAAAAATTTGAAATCTAAAGAAAATAAACAAAAACAAAAAGAAACAATCATTACTGAAGAAGTAAAAGACACATCAACTGTTGTTGAAGAAGTTGTAGATAAAAAAAGAAGATACAAATAAAACGCAGGATGAGGTTGTTGAAACCTTAAGCGATGGTTATCATAATCCTAAAGACGTTGAGATGATCAAACAACTTAGAGCAACAATCAGAACTGCAAGTGATAATATTCGAGATATGCAACAATTGGAAGAAATTACCAAAAACAATCTTATTGAAAAAGAAAACTTGATCAATCAAGCTTCAAAGAAAATTGAAGAACAAGATTTGAAATTTCTCGTCTAAAACAAGAGAAAGAAGAAATTTTTGAATAATAAAGGGTTCAATTGCTATACAGAAGAAATTAGCAAAAGCTATTGAATTTGGTAATAATCTTAAAGAAGAAGCTAAAAATTTGGTGAATCAGAAAAGGAACGAATTATTTCTGAAGCAGAAGCAGAAGCTAAAAAGAATTATTTCTGAAGCTAATAAAGAAGCTAAACTAGAGAAATGGAGCGTCGTGATGAAGCGAATAAGGCCTATCACGAAGTTATGCAGAAAAATCGAATTGTACCACAAAACGTTTGGTGAACTCTTAACAAAGAAAAAAAGAAGCTCCGAATTATACAAAAACTGCTACCTTAAAAAGAAGATGAGACTCATCAAGAACAAGATTTGAATGCAAACGATGATAAATCTAAAAAGGTAAAAACGTGCCGAAGACTTTAGAGGGCAAGATGTTTGGGGGCAGTTCAACAAGCAAACAAGGTTCAGAAAAACAACTGCGAGAACCTTCATCTGAAACTACTTCAGCAGGGTTTTTCAAAACTAGAGATCCCTAAAGTGATAAAAAGTGACGCACAAATGCGTTTAGAGGCACAATTAGCAAGTACAAACAGAGGTGAGTAATGAGTAATATTTTAAGAGGAATTGATAAGAAGACAATTTCTTTAAGAAAAAGTTGGTGAAGATCTAAAAACTTCCAATTTCTAAATTGGTAGAATTGACTAGCGTTTATGCAAAACTAAAAGACGAACAAGGTAATGTCATTACCGATTATACAAATTCATTTGTGTATCTTTTAGATGATAACAGTACATCAGATGTTTTATCTTTAACAGAAGGTAAAAACTGAGGTTCACGTTGGTATTCCTTGGGGTGATAGTTATGTATATATCCAACTTCCAATTTATGTAGAAGTCGAATTGGAGCAAGAGTTGCCAACATTTGAAGATGTACAAGAAATGCCAGTATTTGAAGAACCACAAAAATCAACCAGCTATTCAAGAGGAATATGTGAATAAAAACAAGTGTGGTTCTTGAAGGCAGAACAATCAATGCCAGTAACGACAGATAATGTTCCTAGACTTAAAAAGGATAGTGTTATTGATGGTGTTTATACTTTTCTACGATGATGTGTTAATTGGTGCTCGTGGACCAGTAACACATAAAATTCCAGAATTGCACGTAAATGTTCTGGAGTTGTTTTCTAAAGAAGAACAAACAAATCTTGACGGATTTGAGAAAATGATTCTTTCTGTTCATCCTATTACAGTTGAAGGAATCATCCCTTTCTGATAAAAATATTGCAACTAACGATTTTTGAATATAATGAAAACACAAGTGATTTAGTTTTGGGTTTCTGGATTTAACAATCCACTACCATTTACAAATTTAGATCACGCATGAAATAAATCTGAAGTTCTTGGATTGCGCTATCAATTACAATTTGTTCCGGTTTTTAAAACCCGAGCCTGTTGTAGAAACACCAGTTTTTGGTGATTGGAGTTCTATTCTTGAACAAAAAAACCAGAGACAGCAAAACAGACACCAGAAACACCTGTTACTTCCGGGTGGGATATGTTGACAAACAACAATTCACAAGTACAAGAAAAACAAACCTTTACTAGTGACGCATTTGATGATGTTTTGGATAATACAGTTATCACACCACAAAACAAAAACTATTCAAACACTGTTAATAATGGATACAACCCAAATTCTGGATTAAATCAAGGATATGAACCTCCTGTATTAAATTCAGAAGTTGCGAACAATCCGTATGATCAGGCTAGACCTGTTAATAATGGAGCTTATGAACAATTTACCGGTCATACACTTTCTTATCCTGGTGCGATTTTGCAAGATACAGGAACAATTCCTGTTCAAAACCCTGGTATTTCAAATGCTCAGAATGTAGCACCACAGGAAAAACAACTTTGGTTATTCATCACCAACCCCACAAAATATGGTAGGTGGAACAGAAAATTTTACACATCCCCAAATGGGGGCACAAACCGAAGTGGTAAACCAAAATTCCCAATTAGACGACCAGTCAATTGATGAAGGTTTAGCAGAAATCAAATCTCAAAAACCAAAGAAAAAAGGTGTTTTGGATAAACTTTTCGGATCCTTTTAAGAAAAACAAAAAGGGGCGGAAGTAAAAAGGCTGCCATCGCTACAACAGTAGGTATTGTAATTCTTTTAGGTGCTGGAACAGTTGGTGGATTTATGTATCGTAGTTCTGGTCTAAAACAGATCAGTTCTGTTAAGGAAACAGTTGAGTCAAATCTGTCACAAGTGAAAAACGTATTTGGAAGATGATCAAATTGATTCTGTTGAAAGTGTCGAGATTCAAAAAGTTATTAAATGAGAATACTAAAGCAATTGAAGAAGATAATTCAACAAACTTCTTCGCTGTTATGGAAAGAAATCGATTAATTAAAGAAAATAATAAAGCTACAACAACAGCAACAAATTTGCTTTAAAAACAAAGTGGAGTCACTTCATCTTCAACCTCAGCTTCTGAATAATTTTCTTTTAGATTTCAAATTTACAAAAAGCCAGCCAATTGCTGGTTTTTCTTTTTCTTTTGAAAAGAAGATAAAATAGATAGAGTAATAAAAATAGGGAGGATAAGTTTTGAGAAAGGTTTTTAAAAGGTCTTTTGTTAACCACAAGCATTCTTTGCTTTGCTAGTGCAGGTTGGTCTGCTTGGTGGATGTATGAAAAATAGTAATTATCAATTATCAACAGTCGCACAACCAGATAAAACTATTTCAATAACAAAAACTAAAACGAAAAAACAGAAGGTGTTGAATATTCACCTTCAGTTGAAGTTACTTCTCCAGAACAAATAGAAAAAGCAAGAAAGGATACAAGTCAACCATTATATCTTCGTTCTTTTTATCTATTCCTAATCTTGGTATAAATTTACAAGTATTTGAAGGTACAAGTGAACGAGTATTGACTTATGGGGCCGGAACAATCAAGCCGGGACAAAAATCCAGATTCTTTTGGGAATTATTCACTTGCAGCACTATAATTTTTATGATTCTAGTTATGGAACCGGTTTTTCAATATTACAAACTTCAAATAATATTGTTGGAAGTAATGCTTATTTGACAGATGGTGACTATGTATATACTTATCGTTTGGCAAAAAGTTACTCAAATTTATAAAGATGATTCGATGATTTACACAGAAGATGATTTTTCAGAACAAATATTCTCAGATGAAATAAAGAAACTAGCTCCTTCTGAATTAACTAAAGACGTTGTGCAAAAATAAGATATGGAATAGTGATGGCACTTACACTGAAAAATAATTCAGGTCAAACTTTTAAATTTGGTAAGTTGCTTACTTTATATACTTGTTATTTGGAACCTTATAATAGAACTTTAGTATACGATAGAATTATTGTTACTGACGTACAAATCAAAAAAAGAAAAATTAGTGAAGCTCCTCAAGATATAAAGAATTTGTTTATTGATCCAGAATCCAAGAGTGATGAGCCAACAGTTACTAATAACAATACGGTTCCGACATCTGACAAAGATTTAGTGAAAGATTCTAATTCAAGCAATGATGAAACAGTGACCTTAAAAATGCTAAACGAAGGTGTTGAGTACAAAAAAATATCATTGAATTTTTGTATTACCACATCTAAAAAAACGATCCAAATTTAATTTGGAAAATCTTTTACACCGGTCTAATTGGATTTGTTATTTCAATGGGGGCATTTATATTCATTCCATCCAAAAAGCTAAAAATGGCAATTTAAAATCAAAAAGAAAAAGGGGTAACAAAACGTGAACGATAAAGAATTAGAAAATGTAAAAATACCAATTTGGATTATTGTTGTGATGGTTATTTCCACAATTTTTTTCTTTGGCTGTTTTTATTAGTAATGCTTCAAAATGAATTTGAATTAGAAAAAGGTATTTTTATTTTTATTATTGCTGTATTAGTGACATCTATATTTGCAACTATATTTTATTTTATTAAAAGGGCATTGATAAAAACTCTCAAACGAAATAAAGTGGAAAAAGATCTACTAGAATTAATAAAGAGAAAATTCCTTCTGACATAAACAAGAGAAAATATAGCTTCTGATTTTTAATTCAGATAATAATGTAAAATTAGCTAAGAAAGAAAAATGAATTGAAAGAAAATTTGGGAGGTAATAATCGAAGTGACATATTCAGATATTAGTTATAACAAGCGATATTCTGATGAAAATGATAGTAGAAACAGCGTTATGTTTGTCACCAGTCAACCGGAAGTTAAAAAGTTTTTGTTTTGATATATTCACCAATGAGAATCTCCCTTTAAAAAGGATTTCGTTGTATTACCAGACGCAGTTACTAGAGAGAGGGCTATTGATTTTGCGAGTGAACGACGACCAAAATTAATTATTTTCTTTGAAACAACTGTTGGTAATATTAGTATTTCAGAAACAATTCACAGATTGAGGTTGACTGGTGCAAGAGTTATTTATATCAGTACCCAACGAGCAATTGGGGATCTTGTGTTAGAGGCGTTGGTTGAATGTGGGGTTTATGATCTTGTTTTAGACGAGTCTATCAGTATCGATAAGTTAATTGATTACGTATATAACCCAAGGCAATATCAAGATGTAGCTGCATTTAGAAGATATAAAGTTGTTCCTGATTCTGGATCTGGTCAAACAAGTTTTTGTAATTCCTAATTTGTCTGATATAAGACGTTTTTCTGGGAGATTTACGAATGATTACTTACTTGATCCGGTTGCTCAAGCAGTAGAGGGTGTTGGAAATCGAATTGTTGATGATACAGTAAATCAATCATTTGGTCAACGTATTTTTCTCAAACTGACAATTCTAATGTTTTTAAATAATCAAAGACAACAACCCGTTTATACCTAATCCACAACTAAAACAACAACCACAAAATGTTGATTTTGGTGATTTACCAGAAGAATTTGATTTTTAGGGGGTGAAATTTAAAATTGAATAAAAATTATTTTAGGAGCACTATTTGCCATTGTTTCTCTAGGAGGGTTGGGATTCTTCATTTTTATCATTCGTTCATTGCGTAGTGCAGGAGGGTTTGGTAATTTAACAGGGGCTAGTAAGTTTCTCGCTATTTTTAACAACAATTGTTTCTCTAGTGGCTTTTATTTGCTGGAGGTTGGTTCTCATACACGAACTTTTCTTATAAACCACCTCAAGAAACAGAATCAACCAAACAACTCCAGGATCAAATCCAAAAGAGTACAACAGAAAATAAAGAATACGCACAACTTATTTCAACAGAAGATTATTACAATGCAACAATAAAAAGAGTTGCTCAGGGGCATACTCTAAAGAGGGTGTAGCTTCGATTGATAATTATTCACAAGGATCAGAAAAGAGCAAAAGCCTTTATTCTTCGTAATGTCGGACGAACTTATAAAACTCAAGAGGGACTTTTCACAACTGAATTAAAAACAGTATCTGGTGAAGTTATTCACTTAGATAAGGATAAAAAGGGAAGAGTTCTTGTTTTTGCAGATGATTCCGAATATAGCGCAAACATCTTGAAATTATTTAGAAAAACATAACGAAAAACAATCCGGAAAAATAAAAATTGAATATACAATCATTTTCCCAACTCTTGATGGTACGAAAGTTGCAAACTTCTTCTCAACTTATGGAAGTGACATTGGAAGTATTGAAGAAAAATTCTGTTGTAACAATTGATTCTCAACCAAATACAGCAAAACCAATCAATTTATGGTATTGCAACTCAAGAATATAGTGTTACAGATTTACCAAGTTATGTGGCAATTGATAGCAATGGTGTAATAAGTTTAGCTGGTGTTGGTTCATTAGTTGATTCAGGTGAGAAATTAAAATCTTGGCTTGATACAGCGTTCAATAGCAAAAATAAGCTATATAATGAAATTAAGAGTGGTTTGAATAAAGATAAAACAAACGACTCTAATAATACTGAAGTTAATTCAGGAAATACATCATCTGATTCAAGTTCAGCAAGTAGCACAGAACAAAGCAAACAATACAACGAAGCCAGGAGGTAACTGATGGGTATTTTAATAGCAATTATTGTATCCATCATCGCCTTCGGTGGTGCTCTGGGTCTTTTGTTTTTATTATGCTAATCGTGTTGGTCAAATGAAACTAACCAAACACGATCGTAGTGAAATTGTAACGGAAGATAATACGCAATCATTATTGCCTTTTGAAAAGATTAAACTAAACCGAGTTTTTTCTTGGTAAACAAAGATATGTTACATATATCAAAAGTTGAACCATTCAATTATCTAATCTGTAGTGAGGAAGGTAAGGACGATTTGCCATCAACTTACGGAATGCTTATAATGGTTTTGATTTTAGAACCCAAATTTTTACCCATACTGAAAAATGGTTAACGATAAAAATGTTGAGAAAATTATCAGAAACAATTGAAGATACTCTATCTGTCCATCCAGATCAAAAAGAATATGCAGAAGAATATTTTCGACACCTTTCTGTAATCAATGTTCGAGACCCACTCACTGGTGATTTGAGACGTGTAAAAAGATTTTTTTATATTGTTGTTCCTGGGAACCAACACAAGAAGAGGCTGGTATGACCGAACAAGAGTTGGAATACAGAGCAAAAGAAGAACTCAGACGTCGGATTCACCAAGTGAGAGAAAGTTTTCGTTCTGCTGGTATCCAAACCTATTTATTAAATACGATTGATATTATCGAATTATTTACATCAATTTATCGTCGAGAAGAAAGCTCTAGACCAGATTTACTTTTTGATCAATCTTACACTGGTGTTATGGTTTCTGGCGATGAAGATACAAATTCAGCTTCAGAAATTGTCAGATTCACTGCAATTTTTAGAAGGTGCAAAAAAATCGATTAGCAGAAGAATTAATCAATAATCCGAATATTACAGATGTAAGTAGGAATAACGCTATTCGTGTATCAAATGCTATTGATAATATTCAAAGAAAGATAAAAAGGCGAATAATATATTTTAATTAAGTTAAATTTAAGTTTACTATAATTTTAAAAATATATTTTAAATTTAAAAATCATAGGAGAAATTGAATTGCAATTCTTAAATAAAGTAAAAACAAAGTAAATGATGTTAAATTCCAAGTTGAAAGTGCTCTTGCAATTGGAGCAATGACAGTTCTTACACCAATTGAGAATGTTTTTGCAGACACAAAGATCGATACTAACATTCCTAAAGTAAACAACGATGGAAGTGTGACACTTAAGGGTGGAACAAATGGAGACCCTAAACAATCTGTGACTAAATTTATTGGAGAAGCACAGTTTTTGGTTGGGGATTGTTACAACTATTGTAGGACTATCTATTATTGGTTGGGGAATTTGGTATTCTAAAAAAAGCAGCTAAAGAGATTCAAGAGGGTAACTCTAATGGTTACAAATCTGCCGGAAATGTATTTGTTGGTACACTCATTGGTGGTGGATTAATTGCAGTAGTTGGACTTGTTCTTGGATTCGGTGCAGCATTTGGTCTGAAATTCTTTTAGTAAAAAGAGGTTTAAAAACCTCTTTTTATTTTCTCTGAATTTGTTTTAGAAAAAAACAATTTACTATAATTATTTCAGAAAAGAAAAAAATAAAAATAGAAAGAAGGAATAGGGGTCGGATTCTCCGTCCGGTTAGACTAATTGTCGAGTTGAGAATAACAACTTCCCCTGCTTGCACGTAGGCTAGGGCCCTACATAATCCAGGTACAACTATTCAAATTCTAGATGTTATAATATTTAACATACGGAATTTGAAGACGCACCCAATCGTAATTTGGATGAAGAAAGGGTTTGGAACTTTCAGGTTGTGGGGCGTAGCAACCAAAAATTCTCAAAGTGAGAATATGTAGAGAACCTCTTGTTCTCTTTTTTTATTACCTATAATAATATCAGTAATTCAACCCCTTTCAAAAAAAGTTTTTATATAATTTTTGACAAAAGCAAATCAATACGAAAGAAGGATTAGCGGGAGACAAAAACTCTTTTTGAGTTGACTTTGCTCACACTCCCGTGTTATAATAATCACGGGAGTATATAAAAATATATATTTAAAGAAAGCGTGGTTATTATATGAATCAAAAATAATACAAATCAAAAAGAAGACTCTTAAAAAGGGTCGCAAAGGTTGGGTGGTTGCAGCCGCCCTCGTAGCAACTATTGGTGCTGGAGCAATGCTTCAAAAATCAAAAGCAATTCTGTTCCAACCCCAAGTGTCACTAAAACTGGTCAAACAGTTCAAAAAGGCTGATGAAGAGCCTAAAAATAAAAAATGGTGAATCAAAGGATTTCGCCAAGTCAATGAATGAAGCTAATTGAATCTGTCGCTGGAAGTATTCCATCTATTCGGATTCAAGGTGCAAGTCGTTTTTCTGAGGTTGTTTCAAGTGTAGAACAAGAACAACCAGTATTGGCTCAACCAATGAATCCTCTTAAAAAGAAGATGATAAAAAAACTCATTGGTCCAGTACAAGAATTGGTAGTTGAAAAACCAGTAGAAACAACTAAGCCAGTTGAGAAACCAACGGAAACAACTAAACCAGTTGAGAAACCAACGGAAACAACCAAACCAGTTGAAAAACCAGTAGAAACAACTAAGCCAGTTGAGAAACCAACGGAAACAACTAAAACCGGTTGAAAAACCTGCGGAAACAACTAAGCCAGTTGAAAAACCTGCGGAAACAACTAAGCCAGTTGAAAAAACCTGCGGAAACAACTAAACCGGTTGAAAAACCAGCAGAAACAACTAGGCCGGTTGAAAAACCTGCGGAAACAACTAAACCAGCTTTTGAAGGAAAAACCTGCTGGAAACAACTAAGCCAGTTGAAAAACCAGCAGAAACAACTAAAACCGGTTGAAAAACCAGCAGAAACAACTAAGCCAGTTGAAAAACCCTGCGGAAACAACTAAGCCGGCGGAAAATATTTCTAATGGTAAGGTTACAGAAACTGTAACACCAAAACAAGAAACACCTTCTGTTCCAGAAGATAAACCACAAACCCCAGGTGAAACAAAAACCACTGAGGGTAATGGTAAAACAACTACTGAAACAAAAAGAAGGGACTGATAACAGTCACGTTCCTCGAAAATGTTGGATCAACAACAGGTGGAACTTCTTCTACTGTTACAGATGAAAAACAAATACTGTAACAACTCCAGCAGAAACACCAACCAAACCAGAAGATGGAAAAAAACTGAGAAACTCCAAAAACTCCAGCTCCAGTTCAAAAGACGATTACAACAAAAACGGTTCAAGAAAAACAGATCTTATTCCGGGTGTAACGTATGTAGAAGATAATACTTTAGAAGTTGGTTCTGAAGTTAAAGACTCTGAGGGGTTGCTGGTTCTGTTGTTAACACCTATACCGTAACATACGAAGATGGTGTGGAAGTTTCTCGTGTATTGTCTGATACTTTAACAACTCCAGCGGTTAATTCAGTTGTTCGTGTTGGTACTAAAGTTGTCAAGAAAGTTGTCAAAGAAACAAAGGATATCACCAAGAAACACCTGTTCTCCGTGGTATCACTTACGTCAAAGACGACAAGCTTGAAGTTGGTAATGAAGTTGTAGAGAACGAAGGGTCTGATGGTAATATTACAGAAGTCATTCGTGTCACAACAGAAGACGGTGTAGAAGTTTCTCGAGAAGTAATTTCTCACACAGAAACACCAGCGACAAACAAGGTTGTTCGTGTTGGAACAAAAGCAAAAGTTGTAACAACTGTAGAAAAAACAACAGAGAACTTTACTGTGAAACGTGAAGTCAAAACAACTTACAGTGATGACCTCGGTAAAGGTGTTGAAAAATGTTGTGGTAGAAGGATCAGATGGTTCTTACGATGAAATTACCACAAAAACATTTGAAAAACGGAAAAACTTGTATCTACTAAAACAGAAAAAGCAAAACGAAGTTGCATCCCTGTAACTCGTGAAGTAGTTATTAGTACTGGTAAAAATGTAGAAGTTTCTCGTTCATCTAAAAATTACAGTTGAAGCAAAAACTGAAGAAATTAAAGATGGTAACATCAAAGCCGGTGAGCGTGTTGTTGAAGTTACATCAAAAGATGGTTCTTATGACCCAGTAACTGTAACATACGGTGATGGACACACAAGCGAAGTTCGTGAAAATGAAGTTCCTGTTGTGAACGGGCGTGTTCGTGTTGGTACAAAAAGTTGAACGTACAGTTAAAACAACGTATTGAACGAGCTGATGTACTTAAATCAACAACTGAACGAAAAAAAGATTCTAATCTTTTCGAAGGTGATGAAGAAGTTAAGGTTGTTGGTGAAGACGGCTACAACGAAAAAGTTTTTTTGAAGATGTTTACGAAAAACGGAACTCTTGTAGAAACAAAAACTTAAAAGAAACTCGTGTTGGTAAGAAACCAGTTAATCGTGTTATCCACGAGGGAACAAAACCTCTATATACGGACGATTTCGAATTTTCAAGTGAACCTATCAAACGTGGTTTGCTTCGTTTAGCAGATCCAACAATGGATGTGGGCACTGAACGTGTTGGTGAAGATGGTGAAGATGGTTTGATTGAGTACAAGACAAGTGTTCGAATCAACAACAAAAACTGGCGAACGTGTTCGTGGTGAAAAAGTTGAAATCAATCGCACACAAGCAGTGGATAAAAGTTGTTTATTTCGGAACGAAAGAACCAGACACATCCGATGTTGTAGTTCCAAAACGTGGTGTTGATGATATCATTGATATCGAAAACCTAAAAGAAAAATGGAATTAAAGATTACTTCAATAATCCAAATTATCGAAGTGCTAAATGGCTACACGACAATTTGTCTCAAGAAAATAAGGACAAATTTAACGGTGAAGCACATCCTGACATTCGTGAAACATTTGGTACGTCTGCAAATAATATGACTCAAGATGACCTTGACAAACTTAAACAAATTGTTGACCTTGACAAGGTGAATCGTGTGTTTGCTTCGTTGGTTAATGAAGAGCGTGCTAAAAAGGTCTAGCACCTGTAACAGTTGCAGATCGTGATAGTGCGGTATGGAAAGCTGCTGAAAACACGAGCAACAGAAATGGCTCGTTACGGATCACTACGATACGGTGGTGTGAAAGAGGGTAAACACAAACGTCCAGATGGTTCATCTTGGAGTACTGTTTACACCAATGAAGAAATGAGCAAATTTAATGGCCTCTCAGAAAAACGCAGCTGAAATTTCAGGTATCAACTGGAATATTGTAAGTATGACAAATGAAGAATATCTTGCAAAAGAATTTTTACAAATTGTGGAAAAATTTGAAGGACATTACCGAACAATGATGATGGCAGACTATAATATGCCACTTAAAGTTGCACTCAACTTTGGTTTTGGAGCTTATTCTATGACCAATTCAAGTGTGGGGGCACACAACGTTGTTGCAATGATGGAAATTGTCCGACTTGATGTTTAGTAACTAAAAGAGATGGTTAAATCCATCTCTTTTTTTGTTTGATTTTTAATCAAAATTGTGATAAAATAATAATGAACTAAAAATGTGGGGGGATATATTATTCGATGTTAATTAAAAGAAATTGTGGAAAAAGAATTTAAAATTTGATGATAACTATAATGATTTTGATATTGTGTGAAAGAAAAACATTCAATATGGATTGCTAATAAAAATCAGGTAAAACCAACAAAATATTTGAATCTGCAACTGAACTTGTAAATCAAGGCTACGGTGATTGTGAGGTTGTTGAGATTTCAGAAGAACAAATAGAAAATATTTTTAAATAATTTTAAATAAAGTATTGACAATTGAATAAATATTTGATATTATATATATAGATAAACGAGGGACCACCGCTTCCTTCTTTGGTGGATATTATGATAAACTCTTATTGCACATCTGAGACAACAGGTGCCCTCAAAACAAGTAAAAAAAGCTTGAAACCGTATAATAGCTATAATAGTGACGCTCGAAATCGTAGTTTTCGTAAAACCGAAAGGTGACGGTCTGGGGCGTAGGTCGCAGAAGAGAGAATATCTCTTCTTTTTGCGTTAAAATAGATAGAGATTGAAATTTAAGGAGGATTATAGATTTTGACTAGAACATTTGCAACACCAGAAAAATTTAGATATTAGCTATAAGTTTCTTGGTGGTAAATATAGCATAAAAAGATATGCTATATCGAGGAATTGGTATTCCGCCAGCAATGATTTTTTTGGTTTTTAGTAGTTTCACTAACAGAAAAATGTTGTATGGGCTATAATTGTTGCTTTACCTTGGTTAATTTTTAGGTTTTTGATTGGTGGATCAAAAAGTTTTTGATGGCAGTCTATTATTTATTAACGCCTTAATTTTAGAGAAAAATTAAAACAGAAAAAAATAAAGATGGTGAATAAACGTTCATCTTCTAATGATTTCGAAGGAGTAAATGTTTAATGGGACTTTTTAAAACAAAAAGATGATGTTGTTAAAAACCATCAAAAAAGAACTTAAGAAAAATAAAAATAGTAAGAGAACAGCACCTTCTCTAGATGAATTGGAGATAGGGTTAACTCAACAACAGTTCGATTCAAGACCTGCACAACAAAAATATTCCGAATAACAATCAAAAATTTTTTTAATCAACAAACACAATATACAAATGTTGGTTATCAAACGGAATCTTTTGATCAAGGTATGAATTTTTAATCAATATCAAAAATAATAATTTTCAACAAGTACAAAATGATCCATTTTTAAATACACAAAATCCAAACTTTACAAATAACAATATTAATAATCAATCACCTATGGCAGGACAACAAACTCCTGAATTTTATAAAGAAAAATACTTTTAATCCTGAATTTAATTCAGAACAAAACACAAATTTCTCTAACACTGTATCAGGTGGATATAACAATGAAATACCACAATCTGTTTATCGAAATGAGTTTGACAGCTCCTTAAATCCTGGTATGAACCCAGCAGTTGGTAATTTTGTTTCTCAAGCAACTCCACAAAGTGTTGATGTAACAAAACTTGAAGGTGTTCAGCAATCAATTAATTTAAAAAAACTGCAAACTTTGAATTTGAGGAAGATTACAACCCAAGACAGGAAACTCTAAAAAGAAGGTATGGCTCCATCAGCTTATTCTCGTGGAGAGATTGATTTCTTAATTGTCGGATCAAAAATACGCTCGGGTATTCTGTATTGAGGGTTTGCCTGATCAAGTTTACATTGGTTATTTAAGAAGATTGTATTCATCAGATTATGATTTGGACATTAATTTATCTATTCAACCACGTCAACAATCTGAGGCACGTAAGGAATTGCAAGATAAATTAACAATTGTTCGTGCACAATTGGAAGAAGAGATTGAACGTGGGGCTAACTGAAATCGTGATACATTCCAAGAACAAATTGATAGATTAGAATTTCAAATTGCCGAATTGTCTACAAGAAACGAGTTTGCATTTGAAGCACAATTTTTATTTACACTTTACGCTGATAGTAGAGAAGAATTGAGTCGTAATACAGTTGCACTTATGCAAGAGTTAAAAGAGGAACATATAACTCCACAAGTATTAGCTCTTCGTCAAGATGAAGGATATCGAACAGTCGTTCCTTATGCAATTGATTATTTACAAGACAAGAAGAGGAACTTTAATACTGGTGCTGTAATTTCAAGTATTCCGTTTTATATTCCTGAATTATATGACGATTATGGAGTGTATTTAGGAACAAACACGTTCAGCGGAACACCTGCCTTTACTCGATATGTATAAAAAAGGGATTCAAAAATTCAAATTTAAATGTATTTGGTAGTTCAGGTTCTGGTAAATCAACGTTAGTTAAATTTTTAACAATGCGTAGCTCTTTACACGGAATTAGAACGGTTATTATTGATCCGGAAGGTGAATACGGAGCTATGACCAAGAAACTTCACGGTGCTGTATTCCGTATGTCAACAGATCCAACTCGAGCTGTTATGATGAATTTATTTGATATTGAAGAAGATATTGATATTGATCCAACAACCGGAGAACAAACTCCCACATTAGAGTTGAGACCAAAATATGAAGACATTTCTGGATTTATTAAAGTAATTTATCCTCAAAATGGATAAAAAGTCAAGAAGCTAATCTTTTAGAGGTGATTGAGGAGCTTTATTTCAGGTTCGGATTTAAAAACAACGATGTAGATAGTCTTTACGAAAAATGGAGATTTAATTGTTGAAAATGGAGCTATTATTAATAATTTCCGTAAAAACCAATGCCTATACTTAGTGATTTGATTGATTTAATGCAAAACTTTGTATATGATGGAACATATCCAAATCTTAGAGAGGTTGCTGCTGCATTACAACCTTATCGAAATAATAAAACACGAGGTATGTTTGATACGCAAACACCAAAAAGAGTTCCAAAACTTGAGGGACTTGCCGGTTATCACCTTTGATATTTCAGGTATCGAATCAAGTGATCTTAAAAACATTATCAATGTATGTATTATTAAACTGGGTTTGGGAGAAATTTGGAAAGAAAAATCCACACATCAAAAACGTATTCTTGTTGACGAAGCGTGGATGATGATGAGCCCTTCTCAAAACGGCTATCAATATACATCAGCTTTCTTGGAAACAATGAGTCGCCGGATTCGTAAACGGAATGGTGGTCTTTGTGTTGCAAGTCAACGTGTTGATGACTTTAATCAAACACAACAAGGACAAGCGGTTATTACAAATGCTCACACAACATTCTTATTAAATCACCAAGAATCAGAAGTTACCGCTTTATGAAAAGCATTCAATTTGATGAGGGTGTTATTTCAAATATTATCCAAACACAAATTGGTCGTGTTTTAATAAAACAAGGTACTCACCTTTTATATTGTTAACACAGAAATATTTGATAATGAAAAAGCCGGTTATTATAACCAGCCCTCAAAAATTTATCTAAATAAATAATGTAATATAAAACCTTTTTAGATATGAAAACCCCTACTATATTAAATACAGTAGGGGTTTTTCTTTAATAAATTAAGGTGTTGGGGTTTAATTGTCTAACCCCACCGACAGTAATATCAATATAATGAAGGTGTTTTTTGCTTGTTGGAGAAACAAACAAATCAATTTCATTATCTTGCAATTTACTCAAATCAAATTGCTCTTCAAGATCAAACAATTCATCTTTTTGTAATCGCTTTTTTTCTTTCAAAGCAAGTTTTGGGTTTAGAGTCCCACGGGCAAAAAACGTGTTGAGCCGTCCTTTTTGATGTAAGAGAAGTCAACAATACCATTTTTTGCTTCACGATAGAACTTAGCAAATTGATCTGCTTTTTCTTCCAAAACGATTCCATCTTTGATGAGGGTTTCAATAGTTTGTACCATTTCCATAATAGTACCTTCTTTCTAACTCTAAATAGAGTGGTTTTATTTTTAAAAATTATAGTTAAATTTTTACTTGTGTTATAGCAGAAAAATCCCGCCATAATAGTAAAAAGAAGAAGTTTTTTTATGAACTGATTTATGTAGGAAAAATGTAGGAGGAATAAATAAAATAAAAAGTGAATTTTTAAAAAATCAAAACAAAATTAACAAGTCTCGTTAGTTTGGGCTTTGTTCTCTTGTCAATGGCTCCTACTGGAGCAGTTCAAGCGAAAGATTCATCACACCCGGTGCGGCATATCTTCAAGTAGAATTGGATCCCGGTAGTCACCGCATTCAATCTAATGTAAGTTATTCACCAATTGGAAACGCTTGGTTTGGACAAGATGTCGAAATCTCCTGAGTGGATGGCAGAAAAAATCAGTTGGTCTCCGGAATCCTGGAAATTTACAGGTTCACTATTAGATACTGGGAATTTAGATACTGCACTTGGAAGTATGGGGTTGTTAAAAAATGCAACAACTGGAAAATATTGGTCTCCAGCCCGGACAGCAGATTCCTTCAAGCTAGAGACTAAAGGGTTTGAATCAACTGATAATGGACGTGGAAATTTAGCCCTAACCTTCCCGGGATGGGCAGCTGCTGACCGTGATTCGTTCTAAACAAAAACGGAACTCATTCAAAAGGAATTGATAGGAATGCAGATGATACATCAAATGAATTTTCACGTATTGATTCCAAAAATGCAGCGACGGCCGCTGGTCGTGAATGATAATTTAGTGGCAGAATTAAAACCGTGCACTTGAAGATAATTATGGGCAATTAGTTACAACTAAAGGTAAACGAAATCCAGATTTATCAACAGAAGGATTTATGAATCTTCTTTGGGTTACTGTGGCTGGTAAATTTCCAGATACAGGAAAAACTTGGACTTACAATGAAGTAGATTACACAATTGATACTAAAGGATTCTGTTTCTTCTAAAGTTATTGTAGCAAGTGATGTCTGGAACAAAAGTAGTGCAACAGATAAATTAGTTCAAATTTATCCAAATCGAAAGGGTGCTGTAAAATCAGACGCTTATACATACGCAGTTCCAAAAAGGCTATCATTCTGGAGTTGGTACAGGAAATACTGTTGATAACGGTGGAAAAACGGGGTAGTGACCTTTATGCTATTACTTGGTTTGATATTGCTATGGGTGCGACATCTGCAACTGTTAGATCGGAGAAAAAAAGAGTCAGATGATAGCAATAACACGGTAGTAGGAGAGCAAGTAGATAACTGGTTCTATACTGCACTATCTGCTCTTGTATCTACACTTGGGGTTCGTAATGCTGATGAGCTGGTGTTCGGTGAGTGGGGAAATCTGTTCAAGAACAACACTTTTTCCGATGTTTATGGCGATTCAAACACCATTCATTATTTTGGCATTTATTATCTTAAGTATTTCTGTTGTAAATGCAGTTAGAAGATCTGCAAAAAGATTATTTAAGTGTTGGCGATGTTCGTTCTATTCAAGATGTATTCGGTCAAGCAATTAATGCTGTTTTGATGATTATTATTTTGAACACGATACTATTCGGTGCTATTTATTTGAATGCTGGTTTTGGTTAAAATGGCTGCTCAAGTAAGTCACTTTATGAAAACTTTACAAACGACTGGTGCTTCCACATCAGACAATGCAGTTTCTTCATTCTTTGCAAACTTACTAGGATTTTCTGGAATAACTTCAGTCTTAGTTTCATTTGTACTGATTGGTATTAATATCAAGTTTACGTGGCGTTATGTAGCCCGTGCGGTATCCTTCGGTATTTACTTTGTTATTTCTCCAGTAGTATTTGCACTTGACGCCTTAAAGGGTGATGGAAAACTATTCAGTTTCGGTTCAGGTACTGCAAATATTATGAAAAATCTGATTGGTTTAGTATTCCAACAAGCACTTGACGCATTTGGTATAGCTTTTTGCTATTAATGTCGGACGTATCATTTTTGGTAACGGTGTTATTGTAACAATTTTAGGATTCTTATCCATTGAAGCTATAACAAATGCTCTTATGGCAATGTTTGGTGTTCAAGCTGGATCAATTAGAGGAATTGCAGAAGCCGGTGAAATGTGGCACAAGAAAGGTGTTGAAGGACTTAAACGTGCCGGGGCATTCCTTGGTGGTGCTATGGCTGCAAAAAGGATACGCTGCTGTTAAAAGTGGTCGAAATCGTGATGATGAGGAAATTCTTCTGCAAAAAAACACGAAAAGGCTGGGGGCGCAACTGGTGGTGGTTCCGGTGGCGGAACAATCAAAACAGATTTGGATCAAGAAGCCCAAGTTCGTGCTTATAAGGCAAAAAGAGTTTGGTGAGGTAAATTCACCACAAACACTACAACAAACAACTGAACTTGATCAAGAAGCTCAAACTGAAAAGGAAATTTCAGGATGGGATACTGTAAAAAAATAAAGTTGGTGATGTTGCTGGAAAAAAATTAAAGATGGGGCTCAAGGCGCCTACAACGGAGCTGTCGAAACCGGATGGGGCGGTGCAATATCTGGTGGAGCTAGTCGAGTTTTAGGAGCATTTACTGAGGGTGCTACAAACCGAGGTGTTCACGGAGATCCGAACACAACAGTTGACCAAGCCGTTCGTGTTTCTGGAATGAATGATCGTTTGAATCCAAATAATTATGACATCGACAGCGATGGAAATGTTGTTGCTAAAGGATTTAAAAACCAAAATGCAACGTGCCGGAAGAGATGTTGGTAGATTCCTTGGAGGTGCGACTCTTGGTATGGTTACTGATCCAAAAATATGGAGCGAGAACTATACTTTGGCGCAGCAGCTGGAGGATTATCTGCTGTAACTCCAGGAAGATTTGATGATATGGTTGCCACTGTTGCAAACATTCAAAAATTATGAATCAGCTTTAACTGGTGGAAATAGTCAAAGTTTCGGATCAAGATTTGCAAAAATCTTGGGTTGGTCGTATGGCTGGGGCTCAAGGTATGAATTGGGATATCCAGAACGTATCTGCACAAACTATGTTTGATGACCCTTCTAAAGCCGGTTATACTGTAACAGGTATAGGTGGTGACTCATCAGATGGACTAAATAGATACACTTCTCCAATTTATGATGATACCGAAGAAATGACGATGAGAACATCTTGGGGTGAAGGACAAGGTAAAGACAAAGAACAAAAATAACATACACAATGCCGTTAGTGAGTTGAGTTCCTTTGAAGAAAACCCTAACGGAAATCACATATTCTCGAGAGAACAATTGACTGATATGACAGGTGACGCTGTTAAAAGTCAATATGCTCAAGAAGTCTTGAACTATATGGATAAGAATGGTATGAATAATGTTCGATTTGAAAATGGACAGGTTTCATTTGACCAACAAATGGTTCGTGATAAAGGTTCCTTTGTAAAAGAGGACGATCCGAAAGCATACTCTGCAATGGCTATTGCAAAACAACAGTATGGTGAGGGTGGAATGTACCACGATCACGAAACTGGAGCCGTTCTCAAACCATCCCTTGATTCTGGTAAACCAATTGCATTCGTTCCTAAGAGTTATACAAACGGTGAAAACAATTATATTCTTAAACAACGTGAAATGGACATTCAAGGACTTCGTAAGTCTAAGATGGATGAAGGCGAACGTTTAGAATTAATTAAAAAAAGCATACTCTGTTTCTCCATCATCTTACAAAGATTTTTAGAGAAAAACATTTTTCTAAAGACTTAACTTTAGATAAAAAGGAATAAAAAAATAGGCACGTTAATTCGTGCTTATTTTTTTATTTTGGGTTTTATTTTTTTCTTAAATTCTGTTATAATTAAAGTAAATAAAAAAACATCTGGAATTATTCCAGAAGAAAGAAGGTAAAAAAATGTTAAATTCTAAAAAAAGTAATACCATCATTATCTGGTATGATTTTCGAAAGATTTAATTGATAAGTTTGTTTCGGTTTTGTTTGACGATATCAATAATGCAGATGATGGTACTTTTGATTGTTTATTTTTTTAGCTGAATTTATGAAGTCATTGTATAAACCATATTGCGAAAGTTTAGAACCCGATGATATTGTAAAAAAAGAAATATTTATTTTGATTTTTTTATAACAATGATTTAATTAATATTTCTATCGAGAAAGAAAAATCCGATCGTTACGATGTCGAGTTCAAAAAGGTGCTCTTCTTATTTCTAATTACTATACAAATTCAAAAAAATACTGAATCGAGCTTTAAAAAGATACAGCGAAGGAAATCTGTAAGAAATATAGAGATGAAAAACCAGAAAAGCGAATGGGATGAGTGTTTTTATCGCAAATATGCTACTGCATTCAAAAAAATTTCTTTTTGATTTGGGTGACGAGGTTTATATTTTTATTTAGATAAAAAGAAAAATGCTTTGAAATATTTATCTGATTTGAAGATTTTGTTGGAGGATTATTCTGGTAACACAATAAATAACGGTATTGAGTATAACACCCTTAATCTTGAAGAACATTATCAAAATTTCATTATTGATAATAAACTCGATCCTTTATTGATGATATTAATTAAGGAAAGTTTTGATATCAAAAAGTTTTTATGTAACCTTCAATCCTGAGATTATTGGCATTGATCTTATATTCAAAAAAAGTTTCCTTTGACTATAAAGAAAGAATTGGTAATTCAAAGGATCTCTATTATATTAGAAAAATTTATTGCTTTTTTTACTGGATAATGTTTGTTCTTTAGAAGAATTAATAACTTCTGTTCCAAATTCAGTGGGGGAAGATGTGTTATTTGACCTTGCAATTACAGATAATGTTTCTCAATTTATAAGCACATCAAAAACCAAAAAGATATTAAATTTTTTTGTGAAAAAAAGGTTAGAACCTTTTTATTTGATATTAAAAAAATATCAATTTAGAGGGGTTGGCAGTATCTGTTGTTGATGATTCGGATAAAAAGAAGCGGATTGTCAGAATTATTACAGAAAAATCACAATTTCTATGGATGAATATGATGATTGTGAAATAAACTATGAAATTATTAATAATTTATTGATAGAAGATCCAATTTCTAAGGATGATATTGATCAATTAGTAAAAATCTTTATCCAAAAATTCAATTGTTGATTTGGCAAGATAAGGTTATTTTTTTCCTGAAGTTGTAGCAGAGAAGTATGAGCTTGCAATATTGGGAATCAATACGTTTTTAAAACTTGCAGAAGATAGAAGAAATATCAACAAAGATATTTATAGTTATTTTACAAGTAAGTTTGTTAGAACGATTGATCGTAGATACATCAAAAACTTAAAGGCTTCTATTCGTACAGTGGTCTATAAGTTGATATTAGATTTGGATAGAAACGAAATACCTGTATCTTTAAAAAGTTTTTGCGACAACTATCTTCAGAACCTAAAGAAAAAATTTTCTAACTTCTAATACATTTGTTCCTAGAGATAAGAAAAATTATTTTGTGTGATTTTACCAGATTAAATTTTGATGATGATTTAATGAATGCAATTTCTAAAATAAACAGTTTCTTAAATATTGTTGACGCAGATTTGAAAGTTTGTTACAACGAAAGTGAATCTGAATCTTGGAATCTATTGACTCAATGTATCAAATATGGACACCTAGATTTCAATCCTCATCTAAAAGAGGCAGAATCCGCCCTCAAATCCCTTAATTTAATTTCCTCAGAATAAATATTTAAAATATCGCTAATAGAATTTATGCGATATTTTTTTCTTGATTATTTAATTTTTTTATGCTATAATAGTAATAAGAAAAAAATAAATAATATTCTTTTCTTTACTCACCTGTGGATAAAACCACTTTAAAAAAATGAGGTTCATTAATTGTCAAAGATTTTTTTGAATCATAGGTGCGAACGTCAAAATACTAGATAACTTTAAAAATAGATTTTTTTCTATTAGATTGATGGCAGTACAGATCGAACAGCTTCCAGACGGACTCTTTGATCAGCGGAACCTGTTGATTATTTTTTTAGAATTGTATTAGGAAGGTTTGATTAGTTTTTGGCTAGTAACACTCTGGTGTTGAATTGCAACCTCGGCACCTGTAATCAGAATGTAGAGCCACGACGGCGTAATATCCTTGAAAGAGGTTATTAGAAGTCCTTAAAATTCACTCTTTGAGTGAATTTTTTTGTTTTCTGTTATAATTTAAGAAAAATAAAAATCTGAATTTATTTCAGAGGAAAGAAGGAAAAACTATGATTACTACAGAAAAAAAGATTCTTTTTTTCTAAAAATAATTTTAAATTGGTTAAAAAAGAATCGGCTTTAGCTCTTAAAAAAACCAGTAAAAATTTAGAAAAAAATTTTAATAAAACATCTGGAGATAAATTTGGAAATACCTGCGTTATTATCAACCCAAAAGAACACTGCCTTGTCTTGACAACAGAGTCTCACTTTTTAGATAATTTGGCTGGTAAAGGCTACGTCTATTTGTATCCAATTAATGCAAAAACTAATTGGCGAAGATGTTGACACTTACATCAAAAACTCCTTCTCTGATTATCTATTAAGATTTAATGTTGCAACTTTTAATGCAAATTTATTCCGTGATAATGAGAGTTTTACTGACTGGGGTGGAACACTATTTAATCAGATAAGAAACGAATCAAGTTTTAACTCTAATAATAAAATTTGTAAATCTACAAGGGAGCTAATTCAAAGTTTGTTGAACTTTGCTTGCGATGAAGTTTTAAATACTGAAATTTGGGATCTTGTCGATGGGGGAATGATGTCAGATGAGGTGTCTTTGATGGGTTTAAGCGTCAAAACTTTTTAAATTACGATCTTCGTAAATTTTTTTGGTGATGAATTGTCAAGGAAAAATTTCACTTTGTTTTCTGCGTCAATTAAGTCTATTCAATGAGGCGCCAGGTGTTCCAAAAAACAATTTTTGAATTATTACGATATTCAACTGGCACAGAAGAATTGTCGAATATCTTCTTTAATCTATTCTTGAATAACTATTCTGATGATTGGGCTGAATTAACAACAGAAAAAAATCTTCAAAAAAACATTCAATCACTTTTTGGAATTATTTTTAATAATAAATTGTTAAGTGCAGATTCACTAAATAACAGTTTGTTTAAAGAACTTATTTTCGGAAACACTACAAGGAACCATTGATTTCCTTGATATTTCTGGAATTAAAGAAAGGGAATATAAAGTTTCTTCTGATTTTTATCAGAGATAGAAAAACTTTCAAAAAGATTTATTCGTTTTCTTTGAAAAAAAGTTGCAGAGAAATCTGGTGATAAAATCCGATTGGTTCCTGAAATTTATCTCAACCACGATCCAAAAACGTGCATTTGATATTTTATTGTATGCAGACAAGGATATTCTTCAATTAAGTGATATTCTATCAGAAAGTGAACGCTTTGAACATTTAGATTTAGAAGTATTTAAAGACTGGCTTTCAATTATGAAGAAATACAAATCTATGTTGAAGAAATACAATATTGAAGATATTTATAATGAGGATAGTATTACTGGCCTCCAACACAGTTATTCAGACTGGGTTGTGTGTCAATCTATTCCGGAAAGATGGTGATTTTATGAAGGATTTAAATAATTACAAAAGAAAAATTTTTGTATTGGATAATGATATCATTTCATTCCCTATTGAACCATCGGTCTTAGGGCATATTTCAATTGAAGAATTGGATAGAATGAATAAACATTCAGAAGAATCGAGCGTTAAATATCGGGTGATCCCGAAATTTCACCACTCAAAGGATGATGTTAACAACGATAACCTTTTGGGCTCCGGTTAGTTTGGATGAAGATACAGAGGTTGAATTGCTGGAATTTTACAAAAATTTGACTGAACAATATTCAAATATTAATTTTGATGATGTTTTGGAATACTTAAAATTATTTAATTGAATTTAAGAATTTTTAATTAAAATTAAAAGCAAAAATCAAATCCTTATTCTCCTTATTTCATTGAGGATTGGTTGGAGGATAACTATAAAAAAATTCTGTTCAATTTGAAGAATTTGATTTTTTTAAAAATTTTTAGAAAATATTGAATAAAGGGGTCTAGAGCCCCTTTATTTCTTTCATCCTATTAATTTAATCTATTATAATTTAAGAAAAAAATATAGCTGAATTTATTTCAGCAGAAAAGAAAGGTATTTATGATTACAATTTTTAAATTTTTTTCTAACAACATTGATTTATTTGATGTTTGTATTTCTACCAGCGAAAAAGAAAAGTTTTTGTACGATCGATTCGGTTCAAAACAAGATCTAAAAGATTATTTAGTTGGAGATTTTTGATTTATTTTACAATTATGTTTATTATTTCAATTGTCTTTAAGTTTACAACTAATAATTTTGATTTATTTGAATCTGTTGCTAGAAATACTACAGCATTGATCTTAGCTTATTTGTTGAGCTATTTTTTTCTTTAAAATCTTATTTTTAATAAAAAAATAAATAAATATTAATGGTAGATTTTTTTCTACCATTTTTTTGTTTAAAAAAACTAAACATTTGAAACATCAATTTCTGTTATAATTTTTAGAGAATAAAAATAAAATACTGAATTTAATTCAGTGGAAAGAAGGAAATTTAAGTGGAAACAATTACAACTGCTGCAATTACTTTTTATTGTTCAATTAATAGGATTTTTGGACTTGTGTTTATTTTCGGTAATAGAAGAGAGGTTATTCGTGGGGAATTGGTGAATGCAGATATGCTTGCAATTAAGATGAAAATTAGTGTTTTTGTATTTTTATTTTCAAATCTGATCATTTCATTATTCTTATCGAAGGCTCATTCACTAATCTTTTTTTATTACCGGAATCTTCACGGTGATTACCAGCCACATAGTTGCATATTTGCAGCTTAAAAAAACTTTATAACAAAAAGAAAGGAAATTTGATAAATGTTGAAAAATTGTTTTAATTATTTTATCTCTCGTGCTAGTTGTTGGTAAGGTTAGTGGTCTGCTAGAAGTTAAATTATTATTGACAAAGAAGGGACTCTTAAGATTTGTTATTTTATACTCGTTGCTCATTGAGTTAATAATATTTTTTTAACCCTTATTTATTCACTTAATCCGGATTGGATTTACTTTATTTTCAAAACACTTGCTGTAATTTTATCAGCTGTGGCGGTCTACTATTTCTATTCTGACTCCTGTAAGGATAGTTAATAACTTTTAAGGATCAATTTATATTTGATCCTTTTTATTTTTCAATATTTATTGTTGACTTTTTTTAAAATAATTACGCTATAATAGTAATATAAAAATCATTATCACTTTTGATAATTAAAAAGGATAAAATTGTGAAATGAGGATAATAATTTGAAGAAAAACAGTAGGAATTGTATTTGGAACATTTGCACCTTTTACATCGTGGACACGTTGATTTGATTCAACGAGCAAAGAAACAGTTTGATAAGGTTGTAGTTGTTGTGTCGGGTTACAAAGAGGATCGTGGTGATAAAAATTGGACTAAAAATTAAATAAACGTTTTAGATATGTACGTGAAGCATTTGCAGGTGATGAGGTAATTTCTGTAACATCTTTAGATGAAACTTTAATTCCACGATATCCTGATGGATGGGAACCTTGGCTGAAAAAAATTACAGGATAGCGTTGACTGGAATGAAAAATAAGTATGATTATACTTTTGTAATTTCAGAAAGTGAGTATAAAGTTGAATTGAGAGACGTGGTTATAAAGTTCTTTTTGGTGAACGAACTTTTAGGTATTTCTGCAACTATGATTCGTGAGAATCCGGATAAATACTGGCGTTATATCTCAGCTCCATTCCGTAGACACTTCACAAAGAAAGTTTTGATTATCGGAAGTGCAAGTAATGGAAAAAAACCACACTCGCAACTGATTTAGGTAGATTTTATGACGCACCAGTTAGTTTGGAATATGCAAGAGAGTATCAAGTGAAAATACAATGTGAAAGATGATGAATTAACACAAACGGATTTTCATTACCTCTTACTGAACCAATATCAACAAACTGGGAATATGATTGATTCTAAGGAAAATCGTGGTTTAATTATTGCTGATACTAATTCAACTGTTACAAAAAGCATATTACGATTATTATCTAAAGGGTGAATCTCCAGTAGAAGACAAGCTGTTTGATGGAATGTTCAATCATATTAATAGTAAAGAAAAATTGGGATTTGATTATTTTTGTAAAACCAACAGGAAAAATACGTTGATGATGGTTTCCGGGATCAATCAATGGCTGGTGATAACGAACGTGATAAGTTTTCTGAATATCTAGATTCTTTACGTAAAGTTTATCATCAAGATACAAAGGTTATTTATTTAGACGGTGATTATCTCGATAATTATCAAAAAGCCAAATCTGCAATTGATGAAGTTTATAATTTCGATCTATAATTGTTATAGAAAGGGGAAATATTTTCTCTTTCTATTTCTTTTTGCTTTAAAATATGATATACTGATATTAGATAAAAATACTATGATAAAGATGATGAGGTTTGATTTTTATGGTAGAAAAAAATAATAGATTTTTCGAAAGCGTTAAGTTTGTTACTTTACATTTTAATTCCTAGTATCTTAATGTATACCTTGACGAAGATGTTACAGCTAGTATATTTTAACAACTTAAGCTTTTTCAAATATTGTTGGCACATTCGAATCTATACAACTTGGAACATATTTTATTAATTTTATTTTTTTGGCCCAATTTTTATTAATACTTGTTTTGTATAGCAAAAATGTCAACCTTCAAATCATTCTCTAAATCTTTAAAAATTATTTATTTTTTTAGTTACATTATCAGTATATTTTTTTCAATATAAAAAAATACAGATTTTTAATTTTGAAAAAAATATGGGTATAAAAAGAACAACCGAGATTGTTAGTTTAACAGATTTGTCTGATTATTATACTATTGATTTGTCGTTTGATGTCTCATATATCGATAATAAAAGATAAAGTAGTTTTTGAAGGTGAAAAATTTAAATTTTGATGTTAAGGAAAAACGATTATTCTGGTTTAAAAATTGGTGAAAAATAAACGATCAGTTACATTAACAAAAACATTCTGGTGATTGGCAATCTCATTTTTAGAAATAGTTGTAAAAAAATTCATCTCCTGTTTCAATTGAAGTGAGCAATGGCGACTCTATTCATAAATCGATTTCCGCTAACATTGTAGAATACAAAGATGAATTTCAATCCGATGAAATTAAAAAAATACCAGGAATATATCAAACCGACCATTAAAAAGCTTGAGTTTATTCCTCTAAAAAAATAGATATTTCTTTTGATTCAAAGAAAAAAATCCATAACTGAAACAAGTAAAGGATACAAAGTTATCATCTATAGAAAATACAGTCTGAATGACGATGAGCTGAACAAAAATAAAGAAAGAAAAATCAAATCAAGGAAGATAATAAAATTTTTAAAAGAGAAGCTCGATAAAATTTCTGAGTAGATATGTAATTGATGGAAGGGGACTTCGTTTCTCTTCTATTTGTTTTATGGGTTGATTTCTTTTCTATAAAAAAACAAAAAAATGTTTACTTCTTTAAGATAAAATGATACAATAGAAATATAAGTTAAAAATCACAAAAGGGGGTTGTTTTATGGATTTTTACAATAATTAAAGACAAACTTGTATACTTTACTCTTTTTAAGAGAACATCCAGGTTTAGAAAGTATTTGTCGTTAATTTCTTGGTTGTTTTTTTGATAATTGTTCCTATTTTTGGATAATGAGTTTTTGGAAACAATATTCAACAATTAAACATTACAACAAATATAACATTAACAATATTGCTATTTATTACTTTTAAAGATTTATCATTTCTATCAAAAGTTCTTCTAGCTTTATTTTAAAAAGTCGAATTTTTCACAATTAGTGCCGCAAATGAAATGGCTACAAAATTAGCAAAACGAAATTGATGAAAAATAATGATTCTGGGGTATCTAGCGATTCGCTGAATAAATTTAAAAAAACTCGATAGATAACTATATTAAAATGCAAGAAGATGACGAATCTTGGGAAAAGAAACAATTGAGATTATTTGATAAAAAAATTCAATGTTGTTAGCATTATTTCAGTTGCATTGATTTTTTTATAATATATGTCTATAACTTGGTTCCTATGATTAACTCCGTTCTAGTCTTCCCAACATCAGGTATTCTAACGTTATTATTACTAATTTCAAAACCAACAAATAGAGATATTATCCACTTTTTACAGCTCAAGAAGAGAATTTTCTACAACAATTTCAGCAATGGAAGAGTTATCAAATATTATTCTTGAAACGAGAGCCTTCGAAAATAGAGATTACCCGAATACAAGAAAAATTTTTCAAATTTGCAATTTCTTGCAATATGATAGTAAAGAAAAAAAGATGAGTTTTAAAACTCACCTTTTTATTTTATAAAAAAACTTCACCAATTCAAATTTATTTAACTTTTTGCTCCCTAAAAATATAAAAAATACATATTTAAAATTATCTTTTAGAGAAATATTTCTAGATGAATAGTATTTTTTTCATCCAATACTCATCCTGAAAGATAATGGAGCTGTCACCACCATTTTCAATAAATTCCATCGCAAAAAACGCTTGGGAAAAACTTCTATTTTGAAAGTGAATAATAAATAATCTAAATCAAGAATTTTATTATATTTTCCTTTAAAAAAATTATTCAATAATATTTTTTTGTTTCTTTTATTGAGTTGATCACTTTTCAAACCTGACAATAAGAATAATCTATAAATCTCTGTTTTGTATTTATTTTTTTAGAATCAAAAATCCTTGTTCTTTTTTTATTTTGTTTAAAAAAATCAATTTGAGCACTTATATAAATATTAAAAACTTCTCCCTCTAAAAAAATAAAAACATTTGTCTTTCTCAATGGAATGGTGTCTCGAGGGGTGAAATGATATTCGGAAATATCTCCTTCGAGAAGATAAATAAAATATTTCTTCAATATATTATCATCTGAATTTTCTGAAGCATTATTATCTTTTGCAGCAGTATCAAAACTAATTACATTCTTCTTTTAAAAAGATCAAATCTAGTTGCAGTTTCATCCAAAACCAAAAAAACATCAATTGTTGACTTAAAAAGTCTTTGAAATATTCAAGGTCTACAAAAACATTTTTTTATCGATTGGTTTCATACCAGACGATGTTTTATATAAACAAATACAATTTTGATCAAATTTGTTGGGCTCTAAGAAAAAAATGTTTTTTTGTGTTAACGTTATAAAACAAATCCAAGAACGTGCCAAATCCAACCAATCCCAATCTAAATTCATCTTGAATATTTTTTTAAAAGTTTTTGTAATTTTCAATAGCGTCTTTAAATTCAACGAAATCTCCTCTAGAAAAAAAGTCCCTCGCAAAAAATTCTTTTGAATTTTTCAAATTCCAACCTTCTTTTCTAATTTTAAAAATTTATTAAATTATAGAATTTAAAAGGCGTTGATTAAACGCCTTTTTATTTATATCTGTTTTTTTCTTTTTCTTTTTCGTGGGTGTTTTCTATTTACTTTTTCACTGTATTTGATTCAGTACTTTTTTTCATCTTCTTTATTTAATTTAGCGATAGACTCCAAATATGATGGGTGATTTGAACCAACAAGTAATTGGTCTGGCTTTTTGGCTTTAATTCCTTTATTTTTTTAGAAATAATCAATTTATAAGGCAAGGTATTAATTCTCTCTTTCCCTTGTGAACTTCTCCAATTGCTTTGATTTCAAAAATTACCTAATAATAAACCAGTTTTTTTGATCTTCGAAAGTAAATTCGATTGTATGAATACGATTATTAGAGGATTCTGTCTGCTCTGTTTTTGACAGATAAGCTACTTACTTTAAATTGATCCACATACTCTGGCTTCAAGTAAAGCATTTTTTTAAAGTGTGTGGGGATTGATGTGTTTTTGAACCCATTTTAAAAAAATATCATTCAATACAGAGCGTTGATAATTTGTATATTTCTTTTTAAGAATTAGTTTGTCAGCAAAAAACCTCATCTTTTACAAAGTATTTAACAATGAAGTAACTAATAAAAAGCAATAGTGTGAAATTAAACATTAAGACGAAAAACATCGTGAGAATACGTATTATATTGTTCATAAAGATACATCCGTTCAGCAAAAATTATCCGATACCGAAATAGGTGAAGGTTCAGCTAGGTATCGCATTTCTTCTTTAATTAATAGTGGTGTTAAGAAGAACCCTAAGAAGAATTTCATTTTTGAATTAAACCAAGAAAAATGAGTATCTACAAATACTTAAAAATGATTCATCTCTGTTTTTAGAATTGGCAAACGCTCCATTTTATAAGTTGTAAAAAAATAAATTTCAGCAAAAATTGTTATAAAAAGAATCCAGTTGCAATATTTAATACATCCAACCATTGAGTTAAATGATCATATTCTGCATAAAATCCAGATGTTACATACATTCCTAACATAAGCCCAGAAAATGTGAGTGCCAAAAAAACAAGAAAAATATTTTTTTAAAATTAAATAAATACGAACATTAAAAAAATATCTGAGTTCATAAAAAGTCTCCTTTTAGTTTTGATACTACTATTATATCATTAAAAATTTAACAAAAATCAAACTGAAAATGAGTTATTTTTGTAACCTATTTGTAATAATTTTAGATAAAAGCAACTATCCTATAATAGAATTAGTTATAAAAAAGAAGAAGAAAAGGATGGTATAAATTTTTGAATTTGAAGAAATCATTACTAATCGCACCTGCAATTATTGGAGCCGTGGCTTTTGGATCTAAAAACAGCTTTTAGCTGATGAAATTTCAACACAATCTTTAAACAATATCGAAACAAAAGACTGTATATTATTCAGGAAATGCTTCCGCTAAGATGGATGAAAATAGCCAAGACTCACTAGTTTCAAACAAACATTATCAATCTCAAGAGGATTCTAATACTGGAGTTTCTGCTACAATTTTATCAGATGAAAATGATTCCACAACAAAGGAGTTGTTGAGTGAAAAAGGCATTAACTGAAGTGAACTCGTCTGAAAAAAACTAACTGAAGCTGATAAAGCAAAAATTGCAAAAAGAAAAAAAGAAGAAAAGGGAAGCTGAAGAAGCTAGAAAGGCTGAAGAAGAAAGAAAAAGAAAAAAAGAAAAAGAAAAAAAGCCAGAGCTAAATCAGAAGAAAGATCTTATTCTTATACAAATCAAAGTTATTCTTCAGCAGAAACCGGTGTTGATGGACAGTTAGATATCCAACCGGATTATTCTGGAAATACTTACCCTGTTGGACAATGTACTTGGGGAGCCAAAGCACTAGCACCTTGGGTTCATAATTATTGGGGAAATGCTAACCAATGGCCAGATTCAGCAAGAGCCGCAGGTTATTCTGTTGGAACACAACCTCGTGTTGGCGCAGTAATTTGCTGGCCATACGAAGGATGGGGTTATGGACACGTTGCGGTTGTTACAGCAGTAAGTGGAAATCAAATCCAAGTAAAAAGAATCCAATTGGGGTGGAAATCAGTATATCTCAAACTTCCGAGGTTGGTTTACTCCGGATTCAAGTGTAGTTTATATTTATCCAAATTAAAAAAAGGAGTTTTTAACTCCTTTTTATTTTTATATTAAGTGTGATAAGAAACCTTAATTTTATTGCCGGATGGTTGAAGATAAGAGTTTTTTTGTTACAACCAAAAATTCAGGATAATACAATGCTAATCGAATATCAATCCCTCCATCTGGTGTGTCAATCATTGAGGCTGTTGTTGCACCAACAATATCCACATCATCCTTGCCAATAAGACTTACAATATCTGATAAGGTTTGTTTTCTGGTCTCATTATCTGTAACAAATTCAGGTGGAAAGATTTCCACATTAATAGTTACAGCTTTTTGGTGCACCATTTGCTTTTTGTGTAAAAAGATTGTGGTAAACGAAATGCACCAAACAATTTCAAAAATTTCTGAATAATCGCCAATAATCATATTTTGCTTTTCACAAAAACCGGGCTCCTCAATTCTAACAGTTTGTGAATTGATTTTCCCGTGAACAAAAGATATTGGTAGGTCTTGTTGAAATAATTGTCATTTTTAATTTCCTTTCAGTTTTTAATTTTTAAATCTCTCAATCCAACAGACCAAGTTTTATATTCCAAACCATCTTTATGTTTTTCTTAGTGGCTGGAGATACTCGTACAGTTCTGCTGTAAATTCAAATTCCACTTCACCAATGGGTAGTTCTTTGAAGTTTTTATTATAAACGCTTTCTTTAACTTGAATATGAACGTGATCTCTAAATTCCTCTCCAGAAGAGGATTCAATAACTCGTTTAAAAATCACACCGTGTTTATAATATTTTTTTGTGGACTAACCTTGTGATTTATTTTTACACCATCATAAATAGCTCTAAATCGAAGGCGTTGTCCAATAAACTTTTTCGAACTCTTGATTCGATAGGTTTTTGATTCACAAAAATACACCTCCTTTACATTTTTTTAGAAATTTTTTTCACGTTGAACAATTGACCAACCATAAAATGCTAGTAAACCACCCAACCATTTTTAATGCAATAATAATGTTTTTGTCCAACATTTTTAACGTTGATATCTGTTGGCACAAAGTATAAAAATCGTAAGAAAAATAATTGCTTCTATTACAATAACAGTGTTGAACAATTTTTCTTTTCTATTTATATCGTAGTACTTATTTTTTTCATAATAAAAAAATCCTTTAGGTAAATTATTTCCTTCTTAGATTCCTTCTTGTACTACTATCTTACTGTATCATAAAAACAGAAAAAAATGTCAAGTAGTATTTTTATTTATTATAGCTTATTTTATCTATTTTAATCTAATCTATATCTAGTTGTAACTAAAACTGTTTCAGGTGGAAATAAGTAAATATAATATTAGAAATAGTATTTTTATATCCAAATAACTATTATTTTTAGCTCTATAATAGAAAGAGTAAATAATTGGAAAAGGAGGTAGTCTGCTACTTGGACGAAAAAAGAATTTTCGAGATTTAGATCAAGAAGTTACGTTAGGTACTCAAGACGAACAATCTCGTGCTATTGAAAATAGTGCTCAACAAATGGGAGATAAAGCTAGGAGTATGGTGGCAGAGCTACTGACAAACTAAAAGAGCACGCTGGAAACAAAATAAAAACAGCTTGGTGTAGATAAAAAAACTAGATCAAATAAAAAAGCAAAGGCGCAAGTTCACTAAAAAAATGGAACAACAAAGGCTGGAAAAAGCAGCAGCAAAAAGGTACAAAAAGCTGTGACAAAAACAGTGGGCCAAGGTGCCAAACGAGTTATTGGACAGTTTGGAAAACAATTTTGCAAAGGCTGCCGTGAAAGCAGCACTACCTTATGTTGGATGGATTGCTGGTGGCATTGTTATCGTTGCTGGAGTTTCTTTTTGCAGCTGGAGTTATTTTTAGATAATGAAGCGAGTCGTACAAACGAAGCAAATTATCAACACGCAAGCTCAAAAGATGTTAACCGGGTTAGTAAAAATGGTATTGAATTAACAGACTCTAATAACGTATTTTTCAATAAAGCAACAAAAACGTTATGAACTTGGTAAAGGACGTACACCAACACAAGCAAATAAATTGTATTATGTTTATTATGCTGTAATGAGTCAACAATCTCGTTGGTTTGTGGAATTTGAACGTACTGGAACAAAAACCAGGAGATACTGACGCTGGTACAGAAAAAATCCTTACTGGAAAGCGGTTAAGAGAGAGGGTGATTACAGCAAATACACTTTAGATGGTTATTTGTTTAATAATAACGTAATTGATAAAGTAAATCTGCGACCAGTAAACCCAGACAAAGCCCTAACCTTAGAGAATCTTGTTGATGAAAAAAAGCAGTTGAGGCTGTAAATAAATTAAGTTTAAATACAAATTTACTATATCTTTTTGAACTCAACACTTAATGGTAATTTTCCACGGAACAGGTAAGAATGAAATGTTCTTTGCTGAACAATTTATAAAACCTGTTTATCACGAAGAATCAGATTATTCTTTCAAAAGTTTAACTGAAGTTCGTGATATGACGGATAAAGAAAAAGAAGAGTTTAAGGCTCGTGCACACGGAGACAAGGAAGATAGTAAACAAGAATTAGAATTTCAAAAAGAAATATGAACGTTGGGGACAAAACACTTGATGTTCAAAAACGAAGCTCGTGGTGGTACTTCTACCGCTGGTGAGCGTGATTATGGAAAAACTGATTCAGCTGATGGAATTGAAAATGAAATTCTTAAAAAGGCATACGAATGGGCTACAAAAACAGTTAGGTAAAGGGATTACTTATTCAATGGCTAGTCGAAAATGGCCCAAATTCATACGACTGTTCAAGTTTTGTAACTCGAGCTTTAACAGAAGCTGGTATGACTGGTGTTGATGGTCTTACAACAGTTAGTATGTTAACAAATTCAAATGCTCTTGGACAAAGTGGTACTAAATTCAAAGAAGTTGATTATAAAACTGCCAAAAAGGGAACAATTATCGTTGTAGGTGGTTTGGCCGGTGGTGGTGCAAACGGACACACATTCTTCTTAGCAGAAGATTACCACGGTGATGATACAAAAAGTTCTTGAATGTAATTTTTGCAACAAATGGTGTTGCAAACCATCAAACATTTAAGACTCAATCAATGAACTACAATCAGGTGGTAGCTTTAGAGCCAATTGCTGAAGGTAATACAGGTGGAGGAAAATCAAGTAAATCTCCAAGTAGTACAAGTGGAAAAACACAATACAACTGGTGATTATACTAAAGATACAAAGAATAAATATCAAGGTAAAATCTCTACTGGTAAATTGGAAGCACAATCAAGAGTATTTGACACAGCTTACAGCCCAACTGTAAAAATAATCTATTCAAAAAAAGAAAATGTAAACGAAAAATGTTTGGACTCGTGGGGATTTTTATATTTCTAGCGAAACTGGTTCCATCTCATCCATTCCAGGGGAGTTTAATCTTGATCAATATATAGTTGCCACAAATAATTCCAAATTCAAAATTGGTAGTGGACCAACAAAAGACAAGAATGGTAAGGCGGAAAGACCTGAAAATGGTGACGCAATTTTACCTCCAGAATATCGTGATTATAGAGATGAAATAACCGCTTGGTCATTAAAAAAATGGTTATAACCCAGCATTTATCGTTGCAATGATTAAAGTGCTAACTGAAGATGGTAATGCTCAGATGGTCGGTTCTAAATTCAATTTCTTGAATGATAAAGACGCAATTAGTACTGAATCAGATTCAGATAAAGATAGCAAAGAAAAGGATAAGCCAGAAGAAAAAACCTAAAAACTGAGGACGAGTCTTCTGACAAAAAAAGCAGAGACAGATGATCCAGCTTGGAAAAAAATTATGGTAAAGAATACTATCGTTATGAATCAAAAAAGTAACTGATATTAATTCAGGTCTTGACTATTTTGCAAGCAAACTATCTGAGGATAATGCTGATAAAGAATGGAATTATAATGTTGCTAAAAAAATTAAAAAATTAAAAAGCAGATTATGATAAAATTAACGAAGTCTTTAGTAAAGCCGGTGGTGTGGGAGATTCTCGTGCCAAATTAAATTCTAATTTGAGTGATGTAACAGTTCATACATACGAAGGTAATGGGAATGAGGATCCAAAGGCATTAGGTGTAATTTCAATAGACGGTAAGCCAGATGATACAGAAATTGATGGATACAAAAAAATATGTTTCTGTTGAAAGAAATATCAAACAAGCTGACGCTGTTGTTCCTAATACAGCTGGAAAGGATCACCCATACGCTATCAAACGTGGATCTGATGGAAATCCAGAAAAGAAAAACCGGTGTTTGGGATTATGGATTTGGTTCTATCTTTAAAATAGCCAAACAAACATACGAAGCATACGAAATTGGTATTGATGAACACGGTAACTATTACATCGCTAAAAATGATTCAGAAGGATTGTTATCATTCTGGATTAACAAAGATGTAGCCTCTGACACTCAATATCAAATATTGGGTGCAACAACTGCATTTGGTTCCATTGATTTATCAAATGAAATCGTAGAGTCTCAGTGGGAAATTGAAAAAAGGTAATTGAAAAGCTTAAACGTGGAGAGGCTTTTAAGCGGTGCCGATGTAGCCCTTCTTGATAAACACAAGGAAGGTACAAGTATTAAAGTTAATGGTAAAGAAGTAGTTGCTGGAGAAAAATAATTTCTTTGTATCTACAAAACCAAAAATTGAAAAAAAGACCCAGAAGTTCAAAACATTAATGGGGGCACAATACTTGTATGATTATATCAAGAATTATGAAACATACATTCCTTCCACAACTCAAAAAACAAATTAAATGTTGTTGATCGTTGGAAAGCTATGAATGACGCAAACGCCTCAACTCAAGAAGCCACTGATAAAAATTTTGGATATATTCAATAATTTAATTGGTGACGGAAAAATCTAAAAAAATCATCAGATTCAAGTACCGGTTCTACTGAAGGTGGTACAGGAGAAGGTGGTTTAGATCAATCTGAGCAGGCTAAGAAAGTTCGTAAAGAAGTATATAAATTACTTATTGATGGTGGTATGGGTAGTGTTGGTGCTATTGGTATTATGACGAACTGGGTTGCCGAATCCAATATAGACCCAACAACAACTTTTGGTGAGTATGTATCAAAATATACCGTTTCTGAACAAGACAAGTATACTGCATTAAATACAGACAAACCAATTGGTTTAGGTCAATGGCTTGGTGGTCGTAAGGCTGGGTTGTTGGAATATGCACGTCAAAAAGGTAAAAAAACTGGTATGATACTGATTTGCAAATTGACTATATGTTACGTGGTGAATCAGAACAAATTCGTGCAACATTACCTTTAGTGGCACAAGCCAAAGATGTAAAACAAGCGGCGTCTCGATTCTTTATGGGTTGGGAAATTCACGGTGGTGGAGCTTCGTTCGCTGATAACGATCCAAATTCAGACCCACTTGCTGTAGCTAATAATATTGAAGGTCACTTGAGTAAAGCAACTTCTGACGCTTTATGGAAAGAATTGGTTCTTCCTGAAGGAGAAGTTAAGCCAGATCTTTCAAAACTATCAAACGGATCCAGTACTTTAGCAAATTCAGGTGGTTCAACATCAGGTGGTAAATCTTCTGCAATTTCGAACTGGGGGTGATGGTAGTGGTTTTGCTGGATTAATTTCAGACTTTTTGAGTAAAAATCCGTGGAACAGTTTTAGGATTGTTTGGTGGAAATGAAAATTGGGATCCAACAATGTTTGCAACCGAGCCAACAACAAATGAAAAGTCTATCTTTAGAGCTTCTAAGGAGGATGGTGGAAAGGCCGAAGAGTGGTTTGGTTCTGGAGATCTGTACATCAACGGGGCTGACGCTTACACTTGGACATACAAGGCAAATAAACTATCTGAAAAAGAATGCCACAATGTTAGTGAGACAGTTTGTTGCCTCATTAGAATCGAGAGAAAACAGACCAGTTTATTATGATGAAGTTTATGATAATTGGAATGAATATGAAATTTCTCGTATTCTTGAAGAGAATTATAAATTAGTATTTAAAGGACTATTTAAATCTCAAAAAGGATTCTAATTCAGGAAGAAAAAGCGGATATTTCAACTGGACCATTCAAAGGTATTGGTTTGGGAGATACAAAAGTTATCTCTGGATACGGATGGAGAAAAATGGTGACAAAGGTTACATTGTTCCCAGGATACACATTCAAACACGAAGATGGCGCCGAAATTGTTTCAATGAAAGCTGGTAAGGTTGTTTACGTTGGTACAGATTTAACAACTGGTAAAAAGACGATTATCATTCGTTCTAAAAAAACAACACAGAACAAATTGCTTACTCAGGATTTGGATCACTTTCCGGATTCAAGGTTAATGACAACATTCAAGCTGGAGATGTTCTAGGAAAAGCTCCTTCTTCTGGTGAAATCGATGTATTTGGTATTCATTCTAGAGAAGATATTTCTGGAGGATTACCTAGCTTCCCAACTGAGTTTGATAATAACTCCGCCTACTTCGATTTAGGACATAACTTTTGGTATTTTTGCAGACGGTCGTAAGAAATTGCTTCAAGAAGTTAATGGATATGATCCAGACAAGAATACTATTAAAAAACCTAAAGCAAGTAGTATGGAAGGAAAAGAATCTAAACTCTCAAACTATATCAGTACTGATACAAGTTCTGATGGAGTTACAGGAGATGGATCTTATAAAGACATTCAACCAAATTATTCCGGAATCACATCTTACCCACACGGTGAATGTACGTGGGGCGTAAAAAGCTCTTGCTCCTTGGGTAGGAGATTATTGGGGTAATGGTGGAGAATGGGCTGCCTCTGCTCGTGCAGAAGGTTATACCGTTGATGACAACCCTAAAGTCGGTTCTGTTGCTTGTTGGACTGATGGTGGATATGGACACGTAGGTGTTGTAGTTGCCGTTGAAGGCAAGGGGCGTATCCAAATTAAAGAATCAAACTACTCTGGAAAGAGATATATATCAAACTTCCGTGGATGGTTTGATCCTAGATATGCTCAAGGTACAGTTTCCTATATTCATCCAAAATAAAAAGAGAGATAAAAACTCTCTTTTTATTTACAAAATAGCAAATGAAACGTTTTTATCTATATTGATTAAAGTTTTGATGGTTCTGTCCCATATTATTTATTTGATTTTGTGGTTGTTGATTTTGTGGATTTCTGGATATTGTTGTTGAAATTGCTGTTGAGCCATTTGTTGCTCCATTTGTCTATTCATTGCCTCGTTTCTTCTTCGCTGTTCTTCTGCACTCAATTGTTGGATTTTTTTCGATACCATATAGTTCTGTATTTTTCATCCACAATTCTGTACTATTCAAAAATGAAATTATTACAAATGTCTCAAAACCAAAAAGGTGTTTTCCAATATGCTGATAAAATTGTATTTATCAATAACAATAAAAATAGTAACCATTTCAAAAATCCAAGTTTAGAGGACGATTCTTTAATACTTCCAGAAGCAATACTTCGAATTACAAACATCATTAAAAAATGGAATTGATAATAGTGCAAACCCGGAATTATAAAAATAAAAATTGCAGGAATAGTTCCTAAAATCATAAGTATAAATGTTTGCCAATATGATGATTTATTATCTTTGTGTAGATTAGTCCCAGATAAAAACTAGTAATTGTGACAATATCCTTTGTAAATCTAAATAAACTTTATCTAATTTAGGGTCGGATATATATTTTTGTGTCACTAGCGTAATCAAGTGGATTAAAAATAACTACCGAAAAACAATCACAGTAATTAAAAAAATAGTATGTTTGGAACAAGATACCACCAAGTCCCATTAAAACCACGCAAAAACTGTATTTACAATCAATAAAAATTGTTGATAATGTAACTACTAAATAATTACCTTTTTAATAAAAAGAATTTTCTTGATTTCTTAAATTTAGGTGGAGCTTCAATTTTATTCTTTTCTTCGTTAAAAACGTTGTTGTTGTTTTTTTGAAATTCGTCAAGAGCACCATTTTTGATGTTGTATAGACGAATTAATAACTTGTCTTCTATTATCCAAATATGATCTTTGATTGTTTAACATATTTTTGAGACATTAAACTCCTCCTTTAAATTTGCGTTTTCCATTCTTCAACAATTCTTCTACCAAATGGCGTTAATAGGGTTATCGAATTGATAAATTCGAAATCTCTATCAAGAGTAAGTGAATCTCCAAACTCTTCAGATAATCGTTCACGCCAAGTATCACCATCCTTTATAAAAGTTTGAGTGATATCTGCGTCTTTTTAACATAGCCCTCAGATAAAAACAAATCATCTTCTTTAATAAAAATTCAAATTTCTATTGTCAGTGCTATAAATCAATTCTGAAATTATTTCAGACTCGAAAACTGTTAATTCTCCAGATAAAACTCTAAATTCTTCTACCAAAGATACAGCAATAGCAAGATTCTCTTCTTCTGTATTAAATCTAGAATGTCCAGCGTCGTGAAAAATACAAGCCAAATCCAACAGTAATTTTTCATCATCTTTTTAGTGTTTGATATAAAGGATTCTCCCTGCACACGACTTAAAACGGACAGTATATGATCAAAAATTATGATAAGGATTTTTCTGATCTTTTGACTTAACAAACTTTTTAGCTTTGTTAATTGTATTTTTTTATTCATTCGTATCTCCATTCTTATCATTGTTTCGTAATATTTGTAATTGTCGATTTTTGGAAAACGCAAAAATGTCAACTGTAACCAGTCAAGTAATTTACAAATTTCTTCAGATTCGATAATTGGAAGGTCGTGATTTCTTATATTTTCCAACTTTCCTCTTGTAGTATCAACCTCGTTTATCAAAATCATCTAATAAAACATCAACCTCAGAATTAAATTTCTTTTTAAGAATGTTCTTTTTAAATAAAGGTTGAAGTGACCTTTATTTAATAAACCATCTTTTGAGTTAAGTGTTTCTTCCGTTTCTCTTAGTAAATCTTCCTTATCTTCTAATTCCTCAATTAACCTTTCCTATTTTCTTTTCCTTCTGATTATTTTATCCCACTCTGGAACTGATACAGTGTTTTCAAAAACTTTCCACTTCACTAAGACATCACCTTTTTGTGAACCAAACCCCAGAGTTAATTCCTTGTCTTTAGAAATTGTTGCAGATAAAGTTAAAAATCTTTCGTGACTAGATGTATATAGCCTGAAAGAAATATTTCGTACCAAATGATTGATCATATCAGAAGTGTCAAGGAAAGGATTTGTCAACAACCAACGCCCTTTATTACTAGTCAAAACCTGTATTGGATCTGTTGCATTATCTAAAGTTGTTAGGAAGAAACCGATTTCTTCGTTTAGATTATTTTTAAATCAATCAATCCAGACTTCAACAACTTAAGTTCTTGAAACTCATCTTTCTCGTAATTAGACAACCGGATTCCCCTCACTTTATTTATTTTCTGAATTATTTCCAGAAATTCCAGAAATAGTAATTAGTTTGACTTTATTATCTGTCGTGGTATGAAACTCGTAAACATCGTGTTTGTTCTTATCTCTTGCGGTAATAACAACTTCACTATCACTAATTTTCTCGATTCTACCAATCAACAAATCATCGTAATTAGATAACCCAGCCTTTTGTAATAATCTTTTTTTCTGCTGGCTGAGTTAAATGAACATTGTAAAGTTTCGTTAATTCGGTTCCATTAACACTTGTCAATCTAGAATATTGATTTTCTAATTTATATTCTTTGTTATTGATATTAAACCCAACACCATCAATTTTCTCAATTTTATCAAGAGTGAAATCCTTTTCGTTCTCCAATAAATAAAGGATAAGTTGTGCTGCTAAAATTGTTGAAGAATTTGAAACATCACCGCCCTTAGTGTCAATCACCTCTGATGAAATGACTTCTTTTTAGTGATGTTATAAATCAATATATTGAATCCGTTTTCGTTTTGGTAAGAAAAATATCCCTGCTGTATCACCATTTTTTTCATTTTAAAGTTTTTGATAACAGACCAATTTGCAACTTTATTTTGGTTATTTACAGTAGATACATACTCATCTCTAACCTTTTTGGTGATAAGCTTCTTCTGCTTGAAAACTACCAAATAAAGCTATAGAGACTGAAATAACAACAATTATTGCAAATAATAAGTCTTCGTAGCCAAGGGCGTTTAATATCTCTAATTCGATTGACATTTTTAATTTTATTAGGATCAAATTTTTTTCCTGAAATTTTTAAAAAGACTATCTTTAATTCTGCTTAAATCCATTTAACCCCCTTTTTAATTTTTAGATTGTTTATTATCAACTTGCTTTTGTTACAGCAGATTCCAAATCTGTTGCACCCTGCCAATAAACTGAACTTCCAAATTCTTTTTGAGATAATTTTGCTTTATCTTTAAGAACTTCAGCTTTAACTTTTTCCATCCTTAACTTCCTTAAGAATTTCTCCGGCTTCCTTAGACAAATCGGTTTGAGCCTTTATCTTTTTCAAATTCTTTCAGAGCAGAAATTTGAGAATCTGTTAGTTTGTAAGTTCCGTCTTTTTCTAAAGAGATATTAGGCGTTTGAACCAACCCAAGTGCAATGTCGTGATATAAACGAGCCAGGGATGTCATATCTGCTATATATTTAGAAGAAGGATTTTTTTGAACTCAATTCACCAACACCCAAAATGGCTAATTTATAAGCCTCAAATGCTTTTTGTTGGCGAAACTTTTTCCATCCTGAAATACATTAAGATTTTTGAATATTCTTTCCTGTATTAACTAAAGTTTTTAGCTCTTCACTGTAATTATCTGAGAAGGTGGATAGTTTATCAAAATCCGGCAAGGTTAAAAATGAAATCTGGTGATAATGATTGGGGAACTAAGTACTGATCTTTAATATCCTTTATATAACCGTCGACCCAAGCTGAATTTTTTTAGCAGCGTCGAGTGCATTTTTCTGAATCTTTTCGGTTATAATCAACCTCTCCACTCATAATTTGTGCAGTTGAGTTATAATAAAATGCTGCATTTTGAACAGATGTGTACATTAAATCAGTAGCTAGGTGTTTGTTGTTATCGTTTAGTTTTGATAGTCGTGGACTCAAATCAGCAATAACCTCTTTAGGTTTTTGTGTTATTCTTAACCAATCCGGTTTCCAACTCAATTAAGGATTTTTGTGCGTCTTCTGACAGAACTTCGATGTTACTATCAGAAGGTTTTGTCTTTTGGTATAAATGAAACCCAATTCCGCCACCAACAACAAGACTAATTAAACCAACAATTAAAATCTTTTTGTATTTTTTTACGTTCAATTTTTTTCCAGGCAAATCAACACCTCCTTGTATTTTCTTCTTATTCCTTATTATAGCACAAAAATATTGTTTTTGATAATTCTGAAAAACTTAAATGTGATTAAATTTAAAGAAGGCTAAATTTCCTCTATTATAATTTAAGAAATAAAAAGACTGGAATAACTCCAGCAGAAAGAAGGTACTTTATGAAACAAACAAACAAAAAGAATTTTCAAGGTTTTTGAACAAATTTGAAAAAGTTATTGGATTATCAGGTTGGCGTGTTGGGAAATGGCGTAAATATGGATATTTTTCGTGATGACACAGAACGCTTTTTAAAGATCTCTCATTGTAGATTTATATTATCAACAGAATCTGGAAAAATTAACCTTAAGATTTCATTTTTCGATAAAAACAAGAACGAAGTTTTTCGGAAAAAATTGGAGAGTCGAAAAAAATTTGAAATTTTAAAAATCAAAAGATGATAATCCTGATATAGCAACAAGCTCGCCAATTGACTTATCAAATGTTGGAATGAGACAATACAACTTTTTGGTGAAAAACGGATGGCAAAAAAACAATTACAATGTGTATAAAAATTTACTCATAGTTGTAATCACTAATTTTGATTTTTATATAACAATTTTGCTTCATATTCTAGATTAGATATGAGATATGAAGAATGCTATTTAAGTGCTCTCAATGAGCTTCTGAATATTCTTCTTAATGGCAACCGTCACTATGAATACAACAAATCTTACATACATATTTTGGAGGATTTAGAGGGACGGCGTGCTATTTTTCGGGGAACAAATATTTATGTTTAATTACCAAAGCGAAAAATGCAACATTTGAATTTATTATTAGAAAAAAATCGAAAGGTCAATTCGTGATAGTGGAAAACCAAATAAGGATGATATTATGTCGTTACTGAATATCCTTAATGTATATACAGTAAAAGCATAGCTACAATGATTTTTTTCTGCAAAAATTAAACTTAGCTTATTTATTTATTAAAGATTTAAAAAGAAAAAGTCAAAGTTTAAATTAGAAGAAGCTAAACATCCCAATGTTTACAAATTCGTTCGTGACATTACGATGAATAAATCTAACGACTTGGTTGTCTATAGTTTGTCAAATGATAAATTTGTTAATAACGGTGCAGTTTACACTTCGGAACTCAAAGTTTCAGATTTAAAATCAACATTCTGCTTGGTTGCAAAAATAAAAATTAAAAAGATGGGTTTCAAAACTCATCTTTTTCATTCTATTATAATTTAAGAAAATAAAAATGCTGAAATAAATTCAGCGGAAAGAAGGAAATAAAATGAAAAGCCACCAAAAATGTTGTTCCGTTGGATCGGGATATTTATAATAAAAATTATTTGTTTATTTCAAAAAGAGGAATTTATCAATATCCAAGATTATTGTAAACAAAATGAAGTATTGAGTGATTATGTTTATTCAGAATTAAAATATTTTTTTCATTGATAATGAACACTATAAACACCTCGTAAATGCTGATAAGAAAAATAACGTTAAAGTTCGATCTTTTTGCACTTTTTACAGAGAGTTTGTTGGGCATATAATCGTGGAATATATTTATATATGGATAAAGATAACGGGGAGTTATATCTAGCTGACAAATTCAATATAATGAATGGAGATTTTTGGGAAAGTGGTATTGCAATAGCCAATCTTTCTAGTAGAATTGTTTATGATATTTATAATAACATATTGAGTAATGAAGTGAAATTGGATGTCTATTTAGAAGGAGATGTTTTAGATGAAAAATATAAATAAAGATTCTCTAAGATTGGATATCGAGCCACTAAACAAATTTATCAACAATTACATCAGAAATCTATTTTCTAATAAAATGGTTGATTTTTGCAATTGAACCTACGGCGTTTTTTTGAGAAAAATGTTTCTAGATAATTATGAACCTATAACTGCAAGGATATCTCAGTATCCATACCCATCCTTAAGTTTAGATGTTTTAAAAAAACGAAGAAGTTAGATTTTTGTTTGGCTCTAAAGTTACTATTAAAAATATTAAAAAGTAGTATTGAAAAATTACAAGGGAATAGAAAGGATTCTATCATCGAATATATCAAAAGAGCTATATATCTTTATGTTAAATGATATCAAGAAAAAGTAACAACTTAACACAAGACCATTTAGATATGTTTTGGATTGAGTTTAGAATTAAAACCTATTGTAAACAAATTTATTTTTACTAATAATGAACTGTCTTTGTTGGTTGATGAATTTAATTCTTTATTCTTCAAAAATGATCATTCTAGATAAAATTCTAAAAAGATTTAACTAATTTTTCAGAAAAAACTGTTTCTAAAAAAAGTGCTATAATTGGCACTTTTTTATAATTTAAGAAATTAATTTAATCTGGAGTTACTCCAGTAGAAAGAAGGAAAAACTATGAAAAAATACAGAAGGTAAGTATTTTGAATTTTTATGAAAGATTAGAAAAATTATTGGATTATCACATTAAGTTTTTAAATCACAGCATTTTTAGTTGATATATTTGATAATAAAATGTATGCTTTTTTTAAATACAGATTATTTAAAGTTTTCATTAACAAAACACGGATATCAGAGTCTTTCTCTGAATATTTGTGGTTTTGATGAAGAAGATTCAATTATTTTTTTAAGGAAAAAAATACTAGTATCAGGAACTATGAGGTTATTGCAACCTGGCGACTCTTTCGATGTCTTTAGTGACAAAAATTGAAATTTCGAATATTCCAATAGAAAAAGTAGACCTATTTAATGATCTTGATAATAAGGAATCTATCATAAAAACATACAAAGATTTCTTCAAAACTTCCATCTTTTCTTTTTGATGAAGAATATAGTCAGATAGGAAATTCTAACTCGTTATATTTAAATGATTTAAATTTGTTGTTAAATATGATGTTATTGGCACCGAAAAATCTTCACGCACAAGATTACATAAATAACAAAAATAAGTCTATAATCACATTAATATTAGATGATGAAGAAATTAAAAATATTTTTCCCTCAAAAAGAAAAACGAAGATATTCCTAAAAATTTGGGTCGAAATTTCGATTTCATTTATGAGATTATGTCTGTTAAACAAGGATTAGGTGAGAATCCGTTTGATGATGATTTTTAATCAATGGTTTTATTAAGGATGTTTAACATTAACTTTGCCTCACTTATCTTTTGTCTTTGGTAAAAATGACGACTCTTGTTGAAATTTTCAATGACGGCGTGTATAAATTGATTTCGGTGGAAAAAAAGTAAATATCCTGACTTTTTATGATTTTCATCTACAAATTAAAAACTAAAAAGATCCTAATCTAAAAATTATTCACTTATTCTGGTGATATCGATTTCAAGGTATCAGATTTGAATAAAATCTTCACTCTGAAACAATAAAAAGGCTGAGTTAAAAACTCAACCTTTTTATTTTTTTCTGTTTACTGTAAATAGATTCACGAATATTAGCTGTTAGTTCACTGACCCGCTCGCCAATGTTATATACACGATTCCAATCCTCGATGTCTTCCTCAGCAGGATGTGCGTATTGAATTGACAATCCAGTAAGAGCACTTGACCCGTATTCGAGTTCATCTAACCAGTTAATCATTGCAGCCGGAACACCCAGCTCTTTTTGGTAAAAACTTATCAAAAAGCTAAGATTGGATTTGTATACCGATCCTTAGAATTAAAAACTTCATCACGATAGAGTGGTGCAAAAAAATTTTCAAACTAGAACCTTCAAAATTACCCTCTTCTTTGCTTGTTACAGATAGAAATGCGTAACTCTCCAAGTTCTGGTTGAAGATTTTTCGAAACTCATCCACAAAAATCGATAGGGAGGTAAGAGTCTGCAATTAATCTAGCAACTTTACGAACTGTATTAATTTCAGAGTAATCAATTTCTGTTGTAATTACAGTGAGTAAATTTTCAAGTTCTTCAGCTGTTGCAGTTTCTAGCTCTTTTTAAGTTTGATTTTGAAAACCAAACTCGTCCTTCATCGAGCAATTCTTTTTAAAAATTTTCCATTAGTATCCTTCTTTTCTGAATTTAAATAATTTTTTTATAAATTATAGCAACAAAAACCGGATCAAACCCGGTTTTAACTTAATATTTCCTTCAAATATTCTTTTTGCAAAAATTCAACTCTTGAATTAATTCAGGATCTTCTTTTTGCCTCAAACAGTTGAAGAATGAACTTATATAAAAAGTTCTATTTCTTCCAATCCTTCTTCTAAGAATAAATCATTAGAAATGTTTCGGATATAATATGGTTCGTATAAATATAAGCCTTTAATTCGCTTAGAAATTAAACTGTTAAAATATTGTAGAAAAAAATATCCTTATTATCTAAAAAAATTGATTTGCTATTCTTCTAAAAATTTTCCTCACCAATCTTTCCATCCTTATAAAAAAACAATTGTCGATAAAAACGAAAAGTTTTTCCTTTGTTGGTAAATATTTTATAGGTAAAGTTGTTAATTCCTTTGAATTTTAAAAATTTATACGACACTTTTCATAGTCTGTTTTTAAAAATAAAAATTTTGTTCTGGTTGTTCAGTTTCTAATAATTCGTACAAATTTTCAACAATTGATTTGAAAAATTGATTCAAGGTATGATTTTTACCTCAATCTTTGTTGAATCCACGATCAGTTCGTGTACTTTTTAACGAAAAAAATCTCCCAACTCGACCTTCATCATTTCGATATAGTTGTCCTGTTTGTTTAGAAAAATCGTTATCTTTAGAAACTGTCGTCACAAATTTGTCAAAAGAAACTTGTAAAAGCGTAATAGAATGAATTTTCAAAACCACCTTCTGACAAAAATAGCAGAATTACCATCAACGTCTTCGTATTTTTGATATAATCACCAATAACTTTTTAGTGACTGACTGATTGCTTTTAATATTACAGAATAGATACGGTTAAATTCCGAAATCCGTTTGGATCCTGATACCTTATTCTCCAGTTCGAAAAATATTCAAGCAATCACCAATGAGTGGTGTGAATGAAAAATCACCGGTACCAACATTATTGAAAATAAAATCCATCATTTTTTTGAAAAAAGTTGTATTTTCGAAACGAACATTTTTAAAAATAATCACAAAATGATGTGTTTAAAAAGTGAAGGTTCCAATTTTTCTGAAATAAATTTAGTTGTAGACTCCATCGTTCTAATTTTTGATACCAACGTACAGATGATCATCTTCATTCTGAAGATTTTTCTTTTTGTTTTTCGAGCAGCACTCGCAGCTCATACTGGGATGGTGATCCTGGTGATTTTTGCAGAACCAGTACAGGCAATAATTTACCCAGTAGCTATCAATTAGGCCTAGCTCTTCAAATTTATCGATAAAAACATCTGTCGCCTTATCAATGGCTTCTTCAGTCAAAAAGATAATTGATTGGAAAAATCAAACGATTCCTTTTTCTGTCTTAATCATCAGATTCCTTCTTTCCACTGGAGTTGATCCAGATTATTATTTTTTTCTTAAATTATAAAAGACTAGAAAAAAATCTAGCCTTTTATTAATTTAGATATTTACCCAATTCTGAAATAAGTTCAGGTGAGAGATTCGTTTCGATACCATATTTTTTTCTGTCATTTTTTTCAGAACAAGAAACGAATCTTTATCAAGTTGAGGGAGGAAAATCTTATGATTGTAATCTTTGTGAGACAATTCTGATATTATTTTTTTATAATATCTGATATATTTGAGTTTGATTTTTTAATAATTCTAAAAGAATCAACTCATTTTTGATTTTTGAGAATTATAAGATTCGATATAAATATTGACTTTAGTATCAAGTTTAATATCGTTTAAGATTGTTTCTGTTTCATTGATGTAATCACACAAATATCTCAAATCAAAAAAACAGAACTTGAAGATGACAATAAGACTTTAAACAAATCATCATTAAGTGGGAATTTCAGTTCCTCAACTTTTACAAGTTCAGACATTATCGCCTGAAATGATGAGAGAGCATTGTTGCACCCAACTTTATCCAACATTTTTGGATCCTTAGTAAATAAATTTAAGTAATAAATGTTGAAGTTATCAATAATACTGCGAACATATTCATTATTTTCATAATAGTCTTCTAGAACCTTTTTTTGTTTCAGAAAGTCTAAGAGGGGCAAAAACGGTCATTTTGCTAAGAATGTATTATCTTGATCATTAAATGATTTCATCAATAAATAATGTTCTTTGATTAATTTAGGGATAATATTTGGTCTTATTGAGTTGTGGCAAAGCAATAAGTTTTCTCGTGATAAACTTATTAAATCTCTTGGGCTCCAAAAAAAGATCTAAACTCCTCATCAGTGAAGGTTTTTTTAACCGTAAGTCAAAAGTGCGAAAAAAATAAGAAAATGAATAACACGATTGACATTCCCATATTGAGCCAAATTTTGCCTAAGCTACTATTTGTTTGGTATACTCATAATTTTTCAGGGCGTGTATATTTAAGTGGTTCGGCTTCACGGCTGACCTACCACTAAAAACTAATTACCTCTAGTTCCCAAAGGCAATAAAACAATTCAATTAAAGCTAATTTGTATTTGTCGGTTGTTGCAATATTTAACGAGGCATTGAAATCTCTATCTATTTTTCACTTGGCAGCTGTTACAATGATATACTCGTTGACTGAGCTTCAAATTCTTTTTGTAACTGCCACAATTTGAACAAGTCTTACTTGAAGGATAAAAATCTATCCACTAACCGAACGATTATATTTCGTTCTTTTTGCCTTTCTAACAAGATGTTCTTTTGATAGTGTAAAAGGAGCAATTAGCAACATCTTTTTGCAAGATGTTTATTTCTCATCATTCCTTTTTACGTTCAAGTCCTCGATTGCGATATATTTCGGTTGTTTTTTTAATTAACTCTGAGACAAATTTACGAATATGGTTGATACGGATATTCTTTAGTGAACGATGTATCAATTTGATTCGTCTTTCTAACTTGATAATATTCTTTGTTTTTATTATTTCTGTTGCATTTATTGATAAGGTACTTTCTAGATACCTTGCGTTGTAGTCGTTTTTAGGCGCTTGTTCAGGACACGAACTCGTCTGAAAGTCTTAATATTTGGTATCTTAGTTCCGTCAGAAACCGTTGCGAGCGTCTTTATTCCCAGATCAATTCCAATTCCATCAGTATAATCGGGCAAATTTTTTTCACTTGAGCTTCAACGTCTTCAGTGTAGGACAAGTACCAGTATTTTCCATCAAAAGATATGTTCGCAACTTGTTTCTTGCAAGATAAATCAAAACCTGATCTAGCAGAACCAAAACTTACATTCCCGATAGTTGGTATTTGAAGTTTACTGTTTTTCTTTTTAGGTAAATACGACTAAGGCGTTTACCATCAGCAGATACATCACATCGTACATTGAAATTAGGTTGAATTTTTGTCAACACTCCGAAAGTTCAATTTTTCCTTTGTTTTTGTTTCCGAATTTTTACCAATTCCCTAGAAAGAAAAGCGTAGATAAACGATTGATTGGGTTGATAATACCAAGACCATTTTTTTCTTCATTTTTCTTGCAGTTCTTAGTGACAACAACTTTGGCAAGATTGAGATAATCTGATTGATTGATGTGATAAATATCTCTGTCGTGAAATTTTTGAGTAATAGGTCTTGTTTCCATTTTTACTCAAAATTTCATCAAACTCACCTTTATTGTTCCGTTTGTCGATATCAACTAAAAAGATTCCAAAAAAATTACGTGAAACTTTGCTATACCACCACACAAGGCTTTCTTGCTCTTTTGGTCAATTTTAACCTAATCTTCTGACTTCTCATCACGAGCTACCTTTTTGGTTTTTCTTCAATAGTTTTATCTCCTTAATGATTTGATTAAACTATTATATCATAATACGCAATATAATGCAACTCACTTTTATCGTGTTATTCAGTTTTCAATGTGCTTTTCGTACTTTTGACAGTTTCTGTCAAGGCGCAACCCTCTAACAGCCGGGTCGATTCCCGGACACTTCCATTACAGAACGTGCGCAGACTATATGTCAATCTGAAGCACTCTAACACAACTTTCACGAGTGTTCAGACCAAATATTTTTTTCTTCCGTCGTCAGCTTTACGGCTTTTACTCACCGATAAAAAATATCGGCTTAGTGTTAATTCACTCCCCCATCAGGGATAGTCGTTCGAGGTTATCCATATCTCTTTTTGGAGACTTAGGATATTCCTACCGAAACTTACCCTTGTTAATATTGACTTAGCACTAACGTTTTTCTAGCATTCACTATTTTAATTACTAGACACTAATTAGCTTTTATTTCAGCTTTACAGCCGTTCACTTTGTGTTAGCTACTAGGTTGTATCAATATCCTGTTTCTTCTTTTCTGCTTTCGCTACCATCACGCCTGGACTTTCATCCCTACGTTGTGGCAAACAGGCCTTAAGGTATTTCCTCGGTTTTAACTTTTGAATGATACACACCTCTTACGAGATGTGCAGGGCTTTCTAATTGTCATAGTTACTTAAACATAGAAAAATCAAGAAATTTTTTTCATAAATTTTTCTACATTTGCATAAACTGCTAGTTTACCCCAAAAAAATGGAAAAATTATATTTTCCTACAGATTCA